>Ga0222712_10003050_pt1 | contig 18619 bp, 16 predicted proteins | sample C33_657DmetaG_FD_165043 | JGI IMG/M metagenome (GOLD analysis project Ga0222712, IMG submission 165043) | Estuarine water microbial communities from San Francisco Bay, California, United States - C33_657D | ecosystem: Environmental > Aquatic > Marine > Unclassified | place: USA: California...
GGCCTGGGTATCTTTTGCGAAAATTAGTTTACCCAGTCCGAGACCAGCCAATGCGGCTACAATCCCTGTGATGATGGGTATGATGAGTGACGATTCCATGAATAATAGTTTTTTTCTGTTTCATAATCAATCCCTTCGAAAATATTTCATACGGGGGCAATGGGGGCGAAGTTAACGAAAAAAGGGGATAAAAAGGCGTTAAAATGGGGTTCAGTCTTCCAGGGCCTTGTCGATACTGGCCTCAATCCCCATTAAAAAATTTTCTGTGTCCTGGTCTGCGTAAACCGCGGTGTTGGAACCTTGCCCTTCAGTAACAAATGAAATCAGCGACATGGCAAGATAGTCTTGCATGTCCTTGCCCGGATATTGTGTTTTGAACTGCTGGAGCTGGTCATTGAGTTTTTTGGCCATCTTCCTGACGGTTTCTTCGTCCTCTGCATTGATTTTCAGTCGGTAAGACCTGTCAGCAACCGGAAGATTTATCGTGATCAAATTTTGCATTTTCGTAATATTTGGCTATATTTATTCACAATTTATTAACTAAAGTGAGAGCGGTCTGGTGTTTTTATCAAGAATGATTAAAAAACAAACTGTTACCATGTTAGCAAAACCTAAGGCTTCAACTTTTATTGACAATCTCACGATTGACGTTGAAGATGCCAACCATTACCCCCTATATGTTTCTCTCAAAAGTGAAGATGGCAAAATTTGCTGTAAAACTGAAAAAAACATCGTCTCGGGCAAGAGTTCGGTATCATGGGAAGGATTGAATGACCTGCCATATGGCGTGTACACCCTTCAATGCGCGCAGGGTGATGATGTTGTAGAAGTCAGGATGGTCAAAAGGGTCTAGTCCTGGTTACCCAATAGGGCAATGCACCTGTCTATTTCCTTGATGTAATCGTTGAGCTTTTTTTCCAACACCGTTCTGGATTCTTTTGAGTCATTGGATTCCCCATCCCGCAACAGGTTCATTTGCATCTCCATCTGCTGGTTCTTCGCTTTCAGCTCTTCCCATTGCAGTTTTTTCTCATCCAGTTCCTTGCGCATCTTGTCGTTATCGCGCTTGAATTCACGAAGTTTTGCGGTGAGGGTTCCTAATTTTTCCTCAATCCTGATGAATTTTTCCTTGTGTTCTGCCATACTTATTTTCTAATCTCTGCAAGCAGGGTTTTTTCAATATTGCTGGTGATTTTAGCCATCATTTTATCAATTTCCTCATCTTTCATCGTTTTCTCATCGTCCAGGAAGGTGAAATTCATGGCCAGGGATTGCTTATCCTTGCCCAGTTTTTCACTCTTGAAAACATCAAACAAGCGATAACTCTTGAGTTGTGGCATCGACAAGGCATTCAACAACTTTTCAATTTCGCTGTAAGTAATGCTATTGTCAGCAACAAATGAAAGGTCGCGTTGAACAGCAGGGAATTTTGATATTTCCCGGTAACGGATGACATTTTTCTCTCCGGCTTTCAGCCAGTTGTTCCAATGGATGTCTGCAAACCAAACCGGTACCCGAATGTCGAACTTTTTCAACATGGCCTCTGAAGGCTTTCCGATGGTCAACACTTTTAGTTTTCCTGCAGTGCCGATAAGAGCATCATCAAACCTGTCTGATGCTTCTGCTGAGAATTTTATCTTTTCAATTCCGGATTGAACCTGTAGTGCGTTGATGACACCTTTCAGGTAAAAAAGATTCGCATCTTCTTCTGCCTTGTTCCAGGATTTTTCGTTGACTTTTCCTGCGGTAAACAAGGCGAGATGATCATCCTCAAAATATGAACTTTCATTTTTTGCATAGGTCTTCCCAAATTCAAAGAGCCTGAGGTTGTCATTTCTGTGGTTGAGGTTTCTTGCCATGGTTTGCAGTCCAGTTTCCAACATGGTCAGCCGAAGGGTGTCCAGTTCTGAGCTCAGGTTGTTCAACATTTTTACTGCACGTCCCATTTCCTCTTCCGTATAATTGGCACTGTGGGTAATAGAGTTGTTGAGCATCTCATTGAATCCAATGCCCGCAAGTATTCCAGAAAGCTTTTCGCGCATGGGGTAATCCCTGCTTCCACTGGAAACGGAAGGGGAAATCGTAATGCTGGAAGGAATTTCAATGTTGTCAAAGCCATCAATCCGCATGATCTCTTCTACCAGGTCAGCCGGGATGGTGACATCTGTTTTGTGGGTTGGCGTTTCAACAGTGATGGTCTCCGCATTTTCATCGACCAATTGAAATCCCATGCCAAGCAGGATGTTTTTCGCTGTCTGCTTTTCGTAGGCCTTTCCACTCATTTTCTGCAGATAGGAATAGCCCAATTCAATGACAGGTTGTGTTTTTGGAATGGGGTAAACATCAACAGGCTCACTGTTGATGGCTCCACCTGCCGCAGTTTGAATCAGCAGGGTTGCTTTTTTCAAGACTTCAAGGGTTTGCCCAATGTCAACACTTTTTTCAAAATGCATTGCAGCATCCGTCCTGAGCTGGTGCTTGAATGAACTTTTTCGGATCGAAACCGGGTGGAACCAGGCACTTTCGAGAAATATGTTTTTGGTCTTTTCTGATACACCACTTTCTTTTCCTCCAAAAACACCACCCATGCACATGGGATTGCTCTCGTCGTCGCAGATCATCAGGTCTCCGGCCTCCAGTTTTCTTTCCTTGTCGTCCAGCCCAAGAAATGCGCTACCTGCAGGAAGGTTCTTGATCCTCACTTTTCCTCCTTTGATTTGGTCTGCATCAAAAGCATGCAGGGGTTGGCCAGTGTCGTGTAGGATATAATTGGTGATGTCCACAATATTGTTGATGGGCCTTTGTCCAATGGCTTTCAACCTTTGCTGCATCCATTTTGGAGAAGCGCCAACAGTTACGCCATTGATGAGGATGCCCGTGTAGCGCGGACAATCAACCTTGTTTTCCACGATGACTTCAATTGGACAAGCCTGGCCTGTTGAAGGGATACTGTTGTCAAGCCTGGAGATGGGTTGAATGGATGTTCCCTCGTGGTGGTTCAACCAGCTGCAGACATCCCTGGCCACGCCGAGGTGGCTCATCGCATCGCTGCGGTTGGGTGTCAGTCCAATATCAATGACATGGTCATCGTAAGGCTCAAAAAGGTTTGCAACAGGGATGCCTACAGGCGTGTTGGCATCCAACACCCGAATCCCACTATGGTCTGAACCAAGACCGATCTCATCATCTGCACAGATCATCCCATGGCTTTCAATGCTGCGGATCTTTACCGCCTTCATTGTGATAGGGTCTCCTGAGGTGGGGAATATGGTGGTTCCGATGGGGGCGACAATAACTTTTTGACCTGCGGCCACATTGGGTGCCCCACAAACGATTTGCAGTGGATTTTCTCCTCCAATATTGACAGCAGTGACCGAAAGGCGGTCTGCATTCGGATGCTTCTCAACAGAAAGCACTTCACCGGTAACCAGGCCTGCCAGGTTGCCCTTGATCTCCTGGTATTCTTCATAGCCTTCCACTTCCAGCCCGATTGAATTCAAGATCAGTGAAAGCTTGTCATGGGGGATGGGAGAAGCAAAATACTCCATCAGCCATTTGTATGAAATCGTCATAGCTACAAATATAAGACTTCAGGAGGAAAAGGGGTGAGGGATGAGGGGCAAGGGACAAGGGACAGGTGACAAGGGACGAGGGACAGGTGACGAGGGACAAGTGATGTGTGTGTTTGGTTTTGAAAAAATTTTCTCAACTTAATCCCCAACCTTCTGCGTGCAAGCTCATCCCTCATCTCTCAACCCTTGTCCCTCGTCCCTTGTCCCCTGTCCCTCGTCCCTTGCCCCTCACCCCTCATCCCTTGTTAATAACCCAATCCCCCTTGTCAACAACCCTGGTTTTTCTGTGGACAGTCATGTGGATAGCCTGTTCTCAATTAATGTTTTTTCAAAATGGGTGTTGCTTGGGGCATCCTTGGTATATTCGCTCTCCAGACCCGTTGTGTGCTGAAAACGGGATTGAAAACGATTTGAAAAGGAAGTAAATGGATCAATTTAATGTAAACAGGGACAGGAGAAACAAGCGTAAAACGGCCCCGGAGTTCAATGGAATGACGCTTGGTAAAGTACCTCCACAATCCCGTGAGTTGGAAGAGGCTGTGCTCGGGGCAGTGATGCTGGAACGTGCTGCATTTGATGTTGTTATCAATATCCTCAAGCCGGAATGCTTTTATGTGGAGTCTCACCAAACGGTTTTTCGCGCCATTGTGCGGTTGAATACCGACAACAAACCCATCGATCTGTTGACGGTGGTAGAGGAGTTGAAAACCATGGAGATGCTGGATGCTGTGGGAGGCCCCTATTTCATTTCAAAACTCACCAATGCGGTGGTTTCCGCAGCCAATATTGAAGCACATGCCCGCATTGTGCAGGAAAAATTCATTCAGCGGGAATTGATCAGGATCAGTTCTGAAATCATCACAGATGCCTACGATGATTCCACGGATGTGTTTGACCTGTTGGACAGTGCAGAGCAGAAACTTTTTTCCATTGCGAATGATCAGCTTAAAAAAGAATTTGACACACTGGGCAAGAGTGTGATGGATACATTGAACAGGATTGATGAGATGAGGGCCAGAAATGAGGACATTACTGGCGTCCCTACAGGATTTCCTACACTCGACAAGACCACCTATGGTTGGCAGCGTTCAGACCTGATCATCCTTGCAGCGCGTCCATCAGTGGGTAAAACAGCCTTTGCGCTGAACCTTGCCAGAAATGCAGCCATGCATCCCACCAAGCCCACTGCAGTGGCCTTCTTTAGCTTGGAGATGAGCACTGGCCAGCTGGTTCAAAGGATTCTTTCCGCAGAAAGTGAAATCCATCTTGAAAAAATATCAAGGGGCCGCATGGAAGACCATGAAATGCAGCAGTTGTACAAAAAAGGAATTGAGCCCCTGACCAAAGCAAAAATATTCGTGGATGACTCCGCTGCACTGAACATTTTTGAACTCAGGGCAAAATGCAGAAGGTTGAAAAGCCTTCATGATGTTGGCCTGATCCTCATCGATTATTTGCAGTTGATGAGCGGGTCCAGCGACAACAGGAATTCCAACCGTGAGCAGGAAATCAGTACCATTTCAAGAAACCTCAAACAGTTGGCCAAAGAATTGCAGGTTCCCATCATTGCACTCAGCCAGTTGAGCCGTGAGGTTGAGAAAAGAAAAGACGGGCAGAAGGTTCCTCAGCTTTCTGATTTGCGTGAATCGGGAGCCATTGAACAGGATGCTGATATGGTCATGTTCTTGTATCGACCTGATTATTACGACATCACCACCAATGATATGGGAGAAGATACCAAGGGGGATACCTACGTAAAAATTGCAAAGCACCGCAATGGTTCTTTGGAAAACATCAAGCTCAAGGCCAAACTCTATATTCAAAAGTTTGAAGAACATGAAAGCCTTGATCCATTTGGAAGGCCTGCGGACGGAAGTGGTGGCAGCTGGAGGCCTGTAAACGAAGATGGTGGCGGCGCCAAGCTCTACATACAGAAAGGCAGCAGGATGAATGACGGGCCTGACATGGACATGGAGGATACACCTTTCTAGAAAATGGCAAGTACTGAAAGAACATGAGTCCTTTACCCCTTTTTCACTTTCCATTGCTTCAATCGTCGCAGGGATTGGTAGTTCTCAATGAGGAGGTGCGCAAACACGCAATAACTGTGTTGCGCATGCAGATTGGAAACAGGTTGTTGTTGACCGATGGCAAAGGATGTTCAGCCCAGGCTGTCATTGTTGAAGCAGACAAGAAAAAATTGATGGTTGGGCTTGAAGAAAAAATTTTTCATCCTGCACCACCCAAAAAAATGCTCCTGGGCATTTCACTGTTGAAGAATACGGCAAGGTTTGAATGGATGCTGGAAAAAGTAACAGAAATCGGCATAACCGAAATCATTCCTTTGTTGGCAGAACGCACGGAACGACAACATTTCAGGGAGGAACGTTTTCAGCAAATCCTTGTCAGTGCCTGTTTGCAGTCAGGTCAGTTTCATTTTCCCATCCTGCATCAACCACTTAAATTTTCTGCATTGTTCAATGTAGAACTTCCTCCTGCAAAATTCATTGCGCATTGCATGGAGGGTCTTAAGCCCCAGTTGACAGGACAGTTGGAGGATGCTATTTTATTGATTGGGCCTGAAGGTGATTTCACTGCAAATGAGGTGACCCTTGCAATGCAAAACAATTTTAAGCCCGTCAGTTTGGGAGAATCCCGCTTGCGTACTGAAACAGCAGGAATTGTGGGATCGGTGCTGTTGAGGGGTTGACTTATTTGTTGGGCTTCAATACAGGCTCGTGCAGCTCCACCGGCTTTCTTTTTTTCCTCATCCTCATGTTCAGCATTTCCACACCGAAAGAAAATGCCATGGCAAAGTAGATGTATCCCTTTTCGATATGGCTACCATGAAGCGGCTGCAATCCCTCAAAAAACAAACTGAAACCCACAATCAAAAGGAATGAAAGTGCCAGCATTTTCAGCGTGGGATGTTTGTGGATGAAGGTTGAAATCTTTTCAGAAAAAAAGAACATGATGATCATGGCAATGATCACGGCAACAATCATCACCTCCACGTGCCTTGCCATGCCTACTGCAGTGATGATGCTGTCAAAAGAAAAAATCATGTCGATGAGAATGATTTGGGAAACAATGCTGAAAAAGGAAGCCTGCTCTTTTTTTCCATCAGCACTGAACTCGTCTTCTCCTTCCAGTTTTGCATGAATTTCCTTGACTGTTTTGTACAGCAGAAAAAGTCCACCACCAAATAGAATCATGTTCCTGAGGTTGAAACCATAATGACTTCCATTGAAGTCAAGACCAAAAAGTTCTTTGTTGCCATTGGCAACGAGCCATCCCAATGCGAGCAGCAAAAGAATCCTCACGGAAATACCCAAGATCATCCAAAGCCTTCTGGCCGCTAATTTTTGTTCTTTTTTCAACCTGCCCATGAGGATGGAAACAAAGATGACATTGTCTATGCCCAATACAATCTCAAGGAGTGCAAGGGTAATGAGACTGATCAGCGAATCAACGGTCAACAAACTGCTCATATTATGCTTTTATTGCTTTACAAATCTTTTTTACGATGCCTGGACCTTCATAGATGAATCCTGTCCAAACCTGCACCAATACTGCCCCCCGATTGAATTTATCTGCTGCGTCTTTTCCGGTGAAAATTCCTCCGCTGGCGATAACGGGCACTTTCCCATCGGTCAGATGAGTGATTTTTTCTAATATATTGTCTGATGCCGTTTTCAAAGGTTTGCCACTCAATCCGCCCATTCCAAATTTTTCAGCTTGGTCCTTGGATGCTTCAGACAGGTTTTCTCTTGAAATGGTTGTATTGCTGGATACAATTCCATCCAGTTTAATTTCTGCTGCAAGGTCTGCAATGTCCTGAAGTTGACCATCCGTTAGATCAGGTGCAATTTTGAGGAGGATGGGTTTGGGCTGAGGCCTTTTACTGTTGTTCTCCTGAAGGTTGCCAAGAATCTTCAACAACGAATCCTTGTCTTGCAAAGCCCTTAGCCCGGGTGTGTTTGGCGAACTTACGTTGACGACAAAGTAATCCACCACATCAAACAACGCGTTGAAACATATTTCATAATCCTTCCATGCATCCTCATTTGGGGTAACCTTGTTCTTGCCAATGTTGCCACCGATAATCATTTTCCCCTCGTCCCTCGTCCCTCGTCCCTTATCCCTCATCCCTTTACCCTTATTATATTCTTTCCATCGTTCCAACCTCTCCCTGATCACCTTCACCCCCTCATTGTTGAACCCCATTCTGTTGATGAGGGCTTTGTCTGCTGGCAACCTGAATAGGCGCGGTTTTTCATTTCCGGCTTGTGGCAGCGGGGTAACAGTTCCAATTTCCACAAATCCAAAACCCAGTGTTTCAAGCTCTCTCAAATAAGCCGCGTTTTTATCAAAACCGGCACCCAGTCCAACAGGATTTTTGAAAGAAAGGCCAAACTGCTTTGTTTCAAGTGATGTTTCCTTGGGCGTGAAAGCTGCGCCGATGATCTTTTTGATGGGGGGGATGCTGCAAATGAAACGCAGGGAATTCATTGAGAGGTAGTGCGCCCTTTCGGCATCAAAGAAAAAAAGACACTTTCTGATCAGGCTGTACATCGGGACGAAGGTAAAACAGATCAATCCATCAACTAAAATAATTGCAAATAAATTTTGTAGACTAAAACTTTAGTTTTAATTTAGACTAAATATTTAGTTATGAACAAGACGCTGACCAGGGCCGAAGAGCAAATCATGCAAGCCATATGGAGGCTTGGGCAGGGTGGTTACCTCAAAGATATTGTTGATGCCATGCCCGAGCCAAAGCCTCACCACAATACAGTTGCAACCCTGCTTAAAATCATGGTGGAGAAAGAAGTGGTGGGCATTAAAACCCCTAACCGCTATAATTTTTATCATCCATTGTTATCGAAAGATGAGTACACCTCAGGCTCCATCGCTGGGATTGCCAAGGGATATTTTGAAGGATCCTATAAGGAAGTGGTTTCCTTTCTCGTTGACAAGAAAAAGCTCTCTGTGGAAGATCTTGAGCTATTGTTGAAACAGATCAAAAAGAAAAAATAATACCATGCAATATCTATTCATTTACATCCTGAAAGCGGTCCTGGTATCAGGAATTTTGCTCGGATATTACTGGATTGGTTTACGCAATACAAGGTTTCATTATTACAACCGCTTTTACCTGGTGGGCACTGTATTGTTAAGTCTGGCCTTGCCTTTGCTTGATTTACAGTGGTTCACTTTATCTACACCTGATTCAGCACCTGTTCAAGAGGTTGTGCAATACATTTACCAGTCTGAAGGAGTTATTCAAGATAATCAGGGTTTGACTTGGGATCAAGTGCTTATGTTATCGCTTTCATTGGTTTCTGTAGGTCTTGTTGTCCTGTTTGGGGTGGGTGTAATAAAAGTATACCGGCTTAAATCAAAAGGAAAAGTTACCGTGATGGAGCGTTTCGATTTTATTGAAACAGCTTTGGACGAGGCGCCATTCTCCTTTTTCAGAAATCTATTCTGGAGGAGAAATCTTCCTGTTCATGATGAGACCGGGCAGCGCATGCTAAAACATGAATTAACCCATATAGAACAGTATCATACTTACGACAAACTATTGGTTGCTTTTACTACCTATCTTTTTTGGATGAATCCATTTTTTTGGCTCATCAGGAAAGAATTGGAAGTGGTGCATGAATTCATTGCCGATGAAGAAGCAGTTGCAGGCGACGATGCCGCTGTGTTGGCGGAAATGTTATTGAAAGCACATTATCATTCAAACAGTTTATCAGTAGGACAATCATTTTTTTATTCATCCATCAAAAGACGCATTATTATGTTGACATCTTCAAAAAAAGTAAGTTACAGCTACGCCAGACGCTTGTTGATTCTGCCCATAGCCATTGGAGTTTTGGTTCTTTTATCGTTTACCATTAAAGAATCGTTGTCGGAAAATCCGAACAGTAAAATGGACGAAACAGCCATTGCGGCAAGCAAGCTGGATACGGTTCCGGCAAAGTACCGCGATCCAAAAACTGGACAAATCAGAGGAAGTTTTCAAATCGATATCGACGGTGAGATGGCTTCTTTTAAAGACATCAAGTCAAAAAAAGAATTGTTCAAACTGCCCTTGAATGAGTTGGCCGGTCCTGAAAATAATAAGGTCTCAGTAAAAGGGTCACCTTTGTACACTGAGAAAAAAATCATGTTCATTTCCGCAGACAGCATGCCTGTAGGAACTACGTTTATAACTACATCAGACGAGCTACCCATTCGTTTGCGGGGTGGTACAGATGGCTCCAAGACTCCACGGATTATCATCAATGGAAAAGAAATCTCACCCGCTGATCTGGATAAAATTGATCCAGTCAATATTAAAACGATAGATATTCGTGGCTTAGAAAAAGGAGTTAGCGTAACAGGAAAAGACTTGAATGGGATGACCTGGTCAGAAACGACTTCTGCTGACGGGAAAAAGATTGTAACGGTGAAAGTTGATTCGGTATTTTTTGATGGAAAAGCAAAAGTGGATGTTCCAGCAAATGCAAACCTGAAGATTACTCAGATTTTAGCGGACACTTTAAGGTTTAATACCATTTCGGATAGTAAGACGAAAGGAAACGTCAGTACAATTGTCATTAAATCCAATGTTGACGATGTCGCAGAGAAAGCTCACAAAGACCCCAACATACTGACTTTCACAACAACTGATAAGGACGGTAAAAAAACCATCACTTATGTGCAGAAATCAACAGCGAAAACTGAGTTGCCAAAGGACGTACTGTATATTATTGATGGAAAAGAAATGGAATCGGTCACTATGAAGGATATTGATCCAACTACGATCAAATCAATAAATGTTCTTAAAGGTGAAACTGCAGTCAAGCTTTATGGTGAAAAAGGTAAAAACGGTGTGATTGAGGTTACGACAAAGAAAAACTGATTCATGATAGAATCAATGTCTTTCCAGACATAGAGGTCATGAGTTTTAAGGTTAAAGGCGGCCTTCGGGCCGCTTTTTTTATTATAATTTTATACATTTTGAAGCACAACTGAAAAGTATTGAGCGATTAAAATCAAAATCAATTTAAAAATGAATATCACCAAGTGATGGTGGACGTTTATGAGCTGATGATTAATGCTGAATAATTTTTTTCTAAGGCTGAATTTTTGGGTTTATCCCGGTCTAAAGTTTCTGAAATCCTATCGGGTAAAAGAAAGCCTGATGTATCTTTTTTAAAAGGAATTTATGAAAGGTTGCACATTGATGCAGATTTTTTGCTGACCCATGTATAGTGAGCATTCAATGCCTCTCCGCTTATTTGCTTAATTTTGATCCATCCCCAAATGTCAGATTATGCAGGAAGCTTATATTGTCGCCGGACTTCGAACCGCTGTAACCAAAGCCAAACGCGGCGGTTTTCGTTTTACCCGTCCTGACGATCTTGCCATTGATGTCATCCAGCAGCTCATGGCAAGTATCCCGCAATTGGAAAAGACACGTGTAGATGATGTGATGGTGGGCAATGCTGTTCCCGAGGCCGAACAAGGGCTCCAGGTGGGCAGAATCATCGCTGCCAGGGCTTTGGGTCACCATGCGCCAGGCATTACTGTGAACAGGTATTGCGCGTCTGGGCTGGAAACCATTGCCATGGCGACTGCTAAGATCAGGGCAGGGATGGCCGACTGCATCATTGCTGGAGGGGTAGAAAGCATGAGCATGGTTCCTGCTGCCGGTTGGAAAACAGTTCCATCCTTCAGCATCGCTGCAGACGATCCCGATTTTTATTTGAATATGGGGCTGACGGCTGAAGCAGTAGCAAAGGATTATAAGGTTTCCAGGGCTGAACAGGATGCATTCTCCCTCTCATCACATCAAAAGGCATTACAAGCTATTCAACACGGGTATTTCAAAAATGGCATCGTTCCTATAACTGTCAAGGAAGTTTACTTGGATGAAAAAGGAAAAAAGCAGGAAAGGAGCTTTGTTGTCGATACAGATGAAGGAGTCAGGGCAGACACCAGCCTTGAAAGCCTTTCAGCTCTTCAACCTGCCTTTGCCATCAATGGATCCGTGACTGCAGGAAATTCTTCACAAACCAGTGATGGTGCAGCTTTCGTAGTGGTGATGGGAGAGACCATGGTAAAAGAATTGGGTCTTCAACCACTGGGGCGATTGGTACACTGTGCTGTTGCGGGGGTGAATCCAAGGCTCATGGGAATAGGACCGGTTGAGGCCATTCCCAAACTGCTCAAGGCAGTCAACATGCGCCTTGAAGATATTGATCTCATTGAGTTGAACGAGGCATTTGCGGCCCAGGCCATTGCGGTGATCAACACCCTGGAACTCGATTCGTCAAAAGTCAATATCAATGGAGGTGCCATTGCTTTGGGTCATCCATTGGGCTGCACAGGTGCTAAACTCAGCGTTCAAATGCTTGGGGACTTAAAGCGATTGAATAAAAAATATGGCATGGTTTCAGCCTGTGTGGGAGGTGGTCAAGGCATTGCTGGTCTGATCGAACAGTTTTAAATATTTGCAATACTGTTGCAAATATTTAAATTTTCATTAGTTTTGGGCTTCAAATGAAGCCATGAAGTTTTTGTCGGCAATTTCATTTTTCCTTTTGTTTTCTGCATTTGTGCAAGCACAGTGTATCCTGACCATTAGTGGTAACGTCAAGGATGCAGATACGCGTTCTGCACTGATGGGGGCAACTGTTTCTATCATTGAACTCAAAAGGACAATCCTGACCGACAATGAGGGAAAATATACTTTTTCGGGCATTTGTCCTGGAGACTATACCTTGCGGATTACCCATGCAGATTGTCAGGCACTTGACTTTCATTTTCACCTGAAAGAAGACATAGTCAAATCATTTCAATTGTCGCACGCTGAAAACCTATTGAAGGAGGTGGTTGTTGTAGGCGCCACTTCAGTAAGGCCAGAAGGGATGACAGGTGAACTGAAGGGCAAAGAACTTGCGGCAACAAGAGGCTTGACATTGGGTGAGTCGCTTCAGCGCATTACAGGTGTAACTGTATTGCAAACCGGAAACAATATTTATAAGCCAGTCATTCAAGGGCTTCACAGCAGTAGGGTATTGATTCTCAACAATGGCATCCGTCAGGAAGGCCAACAATGGGGCAGCGAGCATGCGCCGGAAATAGATCCGTATGTTGCCAATCGACTTACTGTCATCAAAGGAGCAGCGTCCGTCCGTTATGGCGGCGATGCCATTGGTGGTGTGGTATTGGTGGAACCACGTTTGCTTCAGTATAAAAAAACAGTTCAGGGAGAAGTAAACCTGGCCGCTTTCTCCAACAACAGGCAAGGCGTACTTTCTGCTGTCTTGGAGGGTGGATTTGACCAACGGGAACAGACTTCCTGGAGGGTTCAAGGTACTGTAAAACGCGGTGGCAATGCGAAAACGGCAGATTACTGGTTGAAGAATTCAGGTGTGGAAGAAATGAACATGTCTGCAGCTGCTGGGTGGAAAAAAGGCAACAAAAATCTGGAGTTGTTTTACAGCATCTTCAATACCCGAATCGGCATTTTTTCCGGTTCACACATTGGCAATCTAACTGACCTGGAAAATCTCGTCAGGGCAGCTGTTCCTCCAGACTATATCAAGGATGAGGGATTCAGTTATGCCATTGGCCGTCCTTATCAATTCGTCCAGCACCACCTTTTCAAGCTAAAGGCATTTTCGGAAGAAATTGGTAAAAGCAGGCTCAACCTGATCTTTTCATCACAGTTGAACATCCGCAAGGAATTTGATATCACGAGAACTGAAACCGATTTGCCCCAGCTTCAACTGAATCTTCAAACCCATAGTGCAGACCTCGTATGGGAACATTTTTCCGCAAAGAAAATCAAGGGGTCAATCGGTGTCAATGCCATGTACCAAGACAATTATATCAATTACAGGTATTTTGTCCCCAACTACCAATCCATTGATCTTGGTATTTGGGCGGCAGAACGCTATCAGCATGAAAACTGGCAGGTTGAAATGGGCTTGCGTTTCGATAGCAGGAATCGTTTCAACATCAAGGACAACGACAAGCAGCCTTATGATTTGCTGATGGGCAACATGTTGGTGCCTGGAGATGCCTATGGAAAGAGAAGTTTTTCAGGACTTTCAGGAACCGGTGTCGTTGCTTATAAATTCAACGAGAATTTGCGTACTTCATTTACCGCATCTACTGCATGGCGTGCTCCTCAGGTCAATGAGATGTTCAGCAACGGGCTGCACCATGGCGCAGCAAGGATTGAGCGGGGTGAAGCAAAACTCAGTCCCGAAAAGGCGTATAGCGTGTTGGGTACTCTCATATACAACACTGAAAAATGGGAGGCGGAGTTTGGCGTCTACAACAAGGAAATCCAGGATTTCATTTACCTCAAGCCGGTTTATCCTGCTTTGTTGACCATCCGTGGTGCTTTTCCAGCCTTTGATTATGCGCAAACCAATGCCTCCTTAACCGGCATGGACATGCGCTTGGCTTATCGGTTTACCAATCATTTTCAAACACACCTGAAAGCATCCGTACTGCGGGCTTATGACAAGACTGCAAAGACATGGTTGATTCAAATGCCTTCTGATCGATATGAGGCTGATCTTGAATACAGTTTCATTGATGGCAGGAAGCTCAAGCAATCTTCTCTCAAGTTGGGGTTTCAGTATATAACAAAGCAGACACATGTGCCGCCCACTGGTAACATCAAGGTGACTGATCTGGCGGGTAACACAACGATGCAATCAGATTACATGTTGCCTCCGGATGCCTATACGCTTTTCAATCTCGAGGCAACAACCGGAATTGAGTTCCAGAAACGCAGGTTGGATGTTGTATTTGGAATCAACAACCTTTTTGACGTTGCATACCGTGATTACATGAATGCCTTTCGGTATTTCGCATTGGATCGCGGAAGAAACATTTCCTTAAAAATCAAATTACCCATTTAAATGTTTTTGAAAATGAAAAAAATGAATTTGCATTTGGTGGCACTGATGTTTTTATTTGGTTCTTTTATTTCCTGCAAAAAAGATTCAGTGGCAGATCCCAACGAAAGCGAGTTGATTACCACAGTAAGGGTCAAGCTGACGGAAAAGCTGTCAGGCGTGCAAACGGTTTATGAATTCAAGGATCTTGATGGTGTTGGTGGTGCAGCTCCTTCAAAGTTTGATGAAATTGTGTTGACAAAAGGGAAAGTGTATGATTGTACACTTCAGTTGCTGAATGAAAGCAAAACCCCTGCTGATGATATTACCCTTGAGGTAGCTGCCGAAGGAGTGGATCACCAGATTTATTTATCAGCCTCAGATGCGCTGGCTGTCATCTCCAATTATAGCCTAGACAGCAAGGGTTTGCCGTTGGGTATCACTTCAACTTGGACAACTGCAGCAGTTGCGGGAACTGGCACACTCAATGTCACCTTGAAGCACAAGCCAGGAGTAAAAGCTGCCGGGGACCCGGTTTCCAAAGGCGACACGGATATTTCTGTTGATTTCAAACTGTCAGTGAAATAGATAAATCAGCTGAAGAGGTTGAAGGGGGTTAAGACTTGAATCCCTTCACCGCTTCAACCACCTCAACTCCTTCAACTTTTTTATTACATGGAAATTTCAATCACCACTCCTGCGTTGCTTTTCCCTGCAATCAGTCTATTGTTGCTTGCATATACCAACCGCTTTCTTGCGATTGCCAGTTTGGTACGCAAACTCTTTGATGATTATATTCATCTGAAGAACAAGAAAAACCTGTTGTTGCAGATCAAAAGCCTGCGGAAAAGATTGAATTATATCCGTTATATGCAAGCGGCTGGTGTTTTCAGTTTTCTGCTTTGTGTGGCATGTATGTATTGTATTTACAGATCTTGGGATGGTTTGGCCAATATCCTGTTTGCAACCAGTCTTCTTACATTACTGGTTTCCTTATTTTTTTCTTTGGTGGAAATTTTCCAAAGTACTACTGCCTTGGAAGTATTGCTCAGTGAAGTGGAGGATTTGACGAATTAGAAATGTTTCTAACTGCGCGCCAGCAATTGTTTCATGCCAAGGCTTTGAGTTGTTCTACCAATTGGGCTTCGACCTTGTACTTTTCAGAAATGATGGTTGGATGTATACCCGCTCTGAGCTCTTGCAATATTAAAACGGATAGTTGGATTCCCTCGGCTTTACCCAAAATTTCACCTTCAGCCAAACCTTCGGCCAAACCTTCAGCCAAACCTTCTGCTAAACCTTCTGCCAGACCTTCAGCCAAACCTTTTGCATTCCCTTCCCGTAAACCCCTTTCCCATGCATCTTCCATAATGGTATTGTGAAGCCGAACGGAGTCAATATACTGGTCATAGGCCCGCATCTGGCCTGGTGTAAAATTTGAAGTGTCTAGAATTTCAATGGCTTTTCTTTGGTAGGGCATTTGTTCCAATTCCTGTTTTTCCATGGCCAAATAATATTCAGGGTTGATAAAATATTGAATCCACCTGTCTAAAGGTTTTTGCATGTCTAAATTACGCATTATTCTGCATTTGGTAAGTTCCAGGACAACGATATGCAGGCCATTTGCACGCTCATTTGTATCGTGATGGTTGATTACAGAGTAGGTCTGAACGCAATGCTCATTTGTCTTTACAAGAATGTCATCAAGGATGCTGATGGCATAGACCGGTTGAATTTTAGCATAAGGGTCGCCCTTATCCAACTGTGAGGTGTATACCTTTGCTGCATTGAACAACAAACGATCCAGAAAATATGCGTGATGATCAATTTGCATTTCCACAATAAAGTGGCGGCCTACGCGGTCTGTGCAACGCACATCGACAACCGTGTTTTTTCCAGAGTCCTTCTTGGCCAGGAGTTCATTTGGCAAGTACTCAATAGAAAGGACAGCATCAGGAAGTTCCAGCAAGGCATTGATCAGGTTGATCAACAAATCATCACATTCCCCAAAAACCTTTTTGAACGTAGGATCAGCAAGCGGCTTCAATATCATACACGCCAATTTCTGCGAAGGTCGATGCTGCACAATTCCCACCAATGGTGAAAACATCGACCATTTCCGAGGTTTTCACTTTAAAATATTGAAATGGCCTTCCGATGGCAGGCTCGTCCCTCGTCCCTCGTCCCCTGTCCCTCGTCCCCTGTCCCTCGTCCCCTGTCCCTCATCCCTAATGCTTCTCCCTCTCCCCAATCTGCTGCCTCCACATGGCGTAGTACAACCCTTTTTCCTCCAGCAAAGATGCGTGGGAGCCGGTTTCAACAATGACGCCTTTTTCCAATACATAGATCCTGTCTGCATGCATGATGGTTGAAAGCCTATGGGCTATCAGCAAGGTGATCTGTTCTTTTCGTTGGGAAATCTCACGGATCGTTCTGGTGATGTCCTCTTCAGTGATGGAATCGAGGGCCGATGTGGCTTCGTCAAACAGCAAGACCCTTGGATTGCGGAGCAAGGCACGGGCAATGGAAATTCTTTGTTTTTCACCGCCGGACAATTTCAATCCACCTTCTCCAATCACAGAATTGATGCCATTGTCCGCGCGCTTCAGAAGCGATTGGCAGGAAGCCTTGTCCAGTGCGCTTTGCAGATCTGTTTCGGTTGCATCTGGATTGACAAAGAGCAAATTTTCCCTGATGGTGCCGGAGAACAATTGGGTGTCTTGTGTCACAAATCCAATCTGTTTCCTGAGGTCTTCAAAATCAATTTCACTTTCATCAAGGCCATTGTACAGTATCTTTCCTTCTTGCGGACGGTACAATCCTACAAGTAGTTTCATCAATGTTGTTTTGCCCGAACCAGATGGACCAACAAAGGCAACCGTTTCTCCCTGGTTGACAGCAAAGCTGATGCCATCAATGGCTTTTTGTTTTGCTGTGATGTGTTTGAATCCAACGTTGACAAAATTCAGGGTCTCGACACTGCCCAAATGCACTGGATTCAATGGGTTCATTTCAGGCTGCTTTTCCATCAGTTTGTGGTAATTGCTGATGGATGCTTCCGCTTCGCGATAAGAAAGGATGATGTTCCCGATTTCTTGCAGAGGTCCAAAAATGAAGAAAGAGAAGAATTGCATGGTAACCATTTCATGTGGTTGCATCTTGTCCTTGAAAACCAGCCACATCAGCAAGAACAGGATAACCTGCCTCAGGGTATTTACCAATGTTCCCTGCAGAAAACTGATGCTGCGAATCCTTTTCACCTTGGTCAATTCAAGTCCCAGGATTTTATAGTTATCTGCATTCAGGCGTTTCACTTCCTGTTGTGTCAGTCCAAGGCTTTTCACCAGTTCAATGTTTCGAAGGCTTTCAGTTGTTGTTCCCGCCAACGAGGTAGTGCTGCTCACAATCTTTTTTTGAATCAGCTTCACTTTCTTGCTCAGTGCATTGGTCCCCCATGAAAGCAGTGAAATGCCCACTACATATGCAATGGGAACAGACCAGTGCACATATACTGATGCATAGATGAACACAAATATGACACCAACCACAATGGCAAAAAGGGCATTCACAAAATAGTTGATGAATTTTTCTGTATCTGTCCTCACCTTGGTGAGGATGCTGAGGGTTTCCCCACTGCGCTGGTCTTCAAATTCCTGGTAGGGGAGCTTCATCGCGTGCTGAAGCCCATCGGTAAAGATCTTGGCCCCGAACTTTTGGATCACAACATTGGCAAAATAATCCTGCATGTTCTTGGCAATCCTGCTCACCATGGCCGTTCCCATTGACATCAGCAACAACATGACGGTCGCAGAAAAAAAGGCATCCCAGCCAAACGGAGTGCCATCTTCCTGTTTGATATTGATGTCTTGGGAGAGTTTGATGATCTTTCCAAAGATGATAGGATCAATCAGTGAGAACACTGTGTTCACAGTTGCAAGCAACATGGTAAGACCGACCAGCCATTTATATGGCTTCAGGTAGCTGTAAAGTAGTTTCATAAGGCAACATTACACCAAATTTGATGCCAATGTTTAAACGTTGAAAAAGAAGTTTAGCTTTTTCTGAAACTCCATTTGATCATTTCCTTCCAACTGGCCTTCTTGCCATACATGAGGATGCCAGTTCTGTAAATTT
>Ga0222712_10003051_pt1 | contig 18615 bp, 49 predicted proteins | sample C33_657DmetaG_FD_165043 | JGI IMG/M metagenome (GOLD analysis project Ga0222712, IMG submission 165043) | Estuarine water microbial communities from San Francisco Bay, California, United States - C33_657D | ecosystem: Environmental > Aquatic > Marine > Unclassified | place: USA: California...
GAGAAAAGAAATGTTGTTGTTTATTTTTTATATTTTTTTCAAAAATACCTAATAAACGATTACACGCATTACACAACAATCCTCTTATTTTTTTAGTGTCGTGGTCGTGGTCAATGACTGCCGTATTATTTGGTTGTCCACCTTGTTTTGATATTGGCTTCTGCATTTCAATATTACATATTTCACATCTTCCTCGAATTTGATTAAACATATCATCAAATTCTTTTGTAGAAATTCCATATTTACTGTTAAGAGTCCATTCCCTTAAATATTCTTTTTTCATTTTGCATAGACCAGACTTCTAGTCTCCAAGTTAGTTACAGGGCATTCAAAGTACATGATATCACGCCCTTGAATGTCTTCCTCTATATTTAAGAATTTAACGGTTTCAGTTTCATGTTCTTCGGAACACTCAGTACAAACAACAATAAAAGACTTATTCATTCTTCAACTTTAAAATATTCTTCAATATCATACATGGCTGTGGACATTGCTTCATCCACATTCCATTCTTCTTCAATGGCCAGCTCTCTAGTATCCGATACAATGTCCCTACACTTTTTGATAATCAACATAGCGAATTTTTCTGGATCATCAATTATGTATTGTGGCCAAGTGTGCTGATTGCCGCTATCATAGTGACCTCCAGCCTGCGACCAAAGTTTTTCAATTCGTTCGTTCATACCTGTTTCATCTTACTAAAGTCAGGATCCCGGCTGTACCCAATATTAAAGTTACCAAGTTTCCACCAAATATAGCGTCCACCATAATCACAGGTTTGTACTGTAAATCCAAGAAACTTAAAATGTGTAGTCCATTCAATCATCATTCAACTCCGAAATGTTCTTTCAATTCTTCAGAAATCTGTGGTCGGGTAGCGTATTCTACACTTGAATCTAATACTGTGTCAATACATTCCCTAATAATCAACTCGGCGAATCGTTCCTTGAACATAGGAAGCCACTCCAAGCCTTGCGGTGTGTTATATTCCGCATATTGCTGGGCTTGGTCAGCAAGTTTTTCAATTCGTTCGTTCATTTTTATAAAGCCACCTACGAAATTTTGTTGATACTGTAGTCGCAACATTTACACCAATAATGACAACCACGATAGCCATCAAAACAATTTCAATCATTATAACATACTCCAAAACAATGTCAATACGCCAGAGGATCAGTTACCACTAGGCTGTTGTTAGCCCGCAACATGATATTACCGATATGGATATCATAACAGGTTCGCCGTGTTGATTTTTTTGCTTCCTTGATGATTTTACTCAATTTCACAAGTTCCTCAGGAATCACAAAATTCTTGCTATCATCATCAAAGTAAGCACTAATCTGGTGTACAGTCCGCTTAAATCGCATATACTTTTCGCCATGAATTTTATCAACACTAATTAAAGGCTCCATGGATACTAAGCCGACTTTTTTCTTACCCGAGGTAAACACCTTCACATAGTTGATAACCGGAGCATAGGAATTCACTTCCTGCAGTTTAGACAAGCCTTCAAGGTACGATAGGTAGCCTTTGTCATCCTCAAAGATTTTCAGGATTTCATTCCCACAGCGATACACTTTGGCAAAAGCGCCAGAGTCCAAAAATTTAGAACCAAGCAAATCCGACACAATCTCCTGAGCATGTTTGACGGGTTGATCCACTTCAATGTATTCAATATTAAACATAATCCCTCGTAGCCTTAATACCACGTGATCCAGTAGCCATAGCTTTAGCGCCAATATTGGCAATAGAGTATTTACTAGCCGTCCAAGTTTTTTCACCCTTGCGTGGCGCCCGTGGTTTACACATCACGATTTTACCACCACGGGCTAAAAAATCTTGTATTGTCTTGTCCATGATACTTCCTTAAACCAAATCAACTTGAACTTGCTGGCTACGAATTGTAGTGCCAAGACCCGTAGGAACAGGCTTCCGAGTAGCCTCAGCCATGCGCCGTTCGTATGATAACTGAATCAACGCTTCCCAGCAAATGCACCGCGCCATCACAGTGGCGAATTGTTCCGTCATTTGCTGGACCGTCATATAAAAACCAATGTCATTCTCAGAACCGTCACCTTTGAAGATAACACGGAATTTCTGAGAATTTTTGAAACCATCTATGATTGTCTTGGTACGCATTCTATATTATCCCAAAGAAGTTACGGAAGAACTAACAACAACTCCGACAAGAACCAGAGCAACAAAAATACCTAAGAGAATTAACAACATTTTTTTTCCTTCGCTTTTCTATCAATCTATGAATATAGTATAACAGGCCTGGTAAGATTGTCAAGCAAAAAATACCACAAGTTGTTTTTTTACGACTAATACAAATGTATCAAAAAACTGCGTTTCTCTAATATACATTAAAAACCTACTCAGATATAGGTACACGAAACCATGTAACACTAATGTATTAAGTGTATTTTAGTACATGGTTCAATTATTAAGGATTTATGGAAATGACACTGGTAGGAAAACGAATACTTCCTTCGTATTCCAGTTGGCTTTTTTCAAATTCAGTCATGTAGTCATTAGGCACTACTTCCCAGCCAAGAATAGAACTTTTATAATACTCATTATTACACTCAATTTGGTCACGGACCAGCATTAGAGTGGTAACCTCATCACCATTGAAGTCTGGCACAAAGTAGTCCGTGCCGCCCTTTGCTTTCCAGTAAGGGTCATTCTCCGAGCCATAATTCTCGTAATTTTGTGTGAAAATGTATAGCTTAGCCATGAAAAACCTCAATCAAAAATTATATCAACAATTTTACCGTCACGGACATAGTAGTAACAACTAACATTTCCGTATGTAACACCAATACAGCCATTAGCGGCATACCAACTGTAAGTGGAAATACCCTTTTCCTTCAAGTCCCTAGCAACGACCTGACTAGGGATATCTTTATATCCTCTAAAGGCTTCACACATAAAAGCACTCGCCGCGCTTATCTGCGCCAATAGCGCCATACACACAATCACGCACTTCGGTGTCGGTAGCTTCACCAAACATGTCGGGATTTGCATCAGCCAAATCACACAAGTTTTTGTAGACAACTAGCCAAGGACTTTCAATCGCTTTATGGTACAACACGATACCATGAACAGCAAGGTTTCCTTCTGGTGAGAACATTCCGTAATTCATCTTTTTCCTCTTTTCTATCAATCTATGGGTTAATTATACCAGGAATCCAAGAATTGTCAATATACTGCGAAAGTTCTCAGTTTTTTTAGTCTGGTATTATTCCATTTCAAAGATGGCACCGATGTTTTTGTTGGGTTTTGAAGTATTCCGTAGGAACTTCAATTCCTGCTCAATCATCTTATTAGCATCCGCAAAATTCAATCCCTGGTGTTTTTGCACAATGTACAGGAACATAGTACTACCCGTGGGATATCCATAGCCATCAATCAACCGAGTATGGATTTCTCCATACGCATCACGTTTACGCATACGCATAATTTTCTCCAATTTAAAAAAAAGTTTATTCAATTCGACCAAAGTCTCCCACTGCTAACTACTGCTTCCCAAATTCTCGTCCATCGGCACCCGTGGTAAGGCTTGCGATGCTCATCGGCCTGATATTATTGTATCAGTGATCCTTGGGATAGGACTGCTAGGCCTTGTCCTGCCTAGCATCAGGAAATCAATCAATAAGACTGGTGCGAATGGCCCAGCCGATACACTACTTCCCCTTCGGAAAGACCGCCTTCGTCTGAATCCATCGTATATGCTTCCGGCATACACACTTCGGCCAACTCATTGTAACAGTAATAACCAGAATGGGTCATCACCAGTTTTGCATCTGGCGGCAGTGCGGACAGCGCGGCCATCATATCTGCAACGGTTACAAAATCTCTAAAAACAAAATCTTCCACAATAAACTCCTTTAACGCATTCTAAGCGCCATCAATTTTTTTTCCATAGCTTCAATCCGAGCCGCTTTTTTCGCTTCACGGGCCGCTAACTTTTGAGCCTTAGCACTCTGACGGAGTACCTTAGCAAAAGCCTTTTCTTTAGAGACCTGAAATTTCAAGTCTTGGATCTGCACTCGCATACATTTGACCATAGCCATTTTGTGGTTGTAGTCATCTTGCAAGTTAGCCAGGGTAATTTGAAGGTTAGTCATTTTCTGTTTCCTTTTTCAATCGTTGTCATAAAGACAAGCCATCATGTATTGGTAGTCCGACATTTCATTTTCTTGGACTACTTCTGCAACTTCTTCGGTTTCTACTACTTCGGGCATTTCTTTTCTTTCAATCTATGGGTTAATTATACCAGATTCTGGAGTTTTGTCAACCAATACTTGACTTTTTTGCTGTAGTTAAAAAGTATTCAAAGTTGGTTCAAACAAGTCAATTAGTGCTCGCTCACTTTGGTGCGCTGGTTTACGACCGCGTACCACATCCAGTACCTCATAGCGCCACTCACATTCGGCTAGAGTACGGAGAGCCTCGCAAAATGCCCAAGCCTTGTTTTCACACTTAGCACGACTAACATGCTTTTGCCAGCGGACCTTGACGGATCTCACAAATGCATGCCCTTTGGCTACTGTAACACCAATGTATGAATCACCGGTATCTACACAGGTGACGCGGTACAGGACATGATTTCTGTCGGATCTTAATTTTCTACTTTTCATGTAATCTATTATACCAGAATCCTGGTAAAAGTCAAGTACAGAAAAAGTATTAAAAATAAGATTCTAGGAAATTCCGAGCCAGACAAGATGAAACCACCACATAGTCAAAAACACAAGCGGTTTCCCGGGAATAAGCATAAGCCGATTCTGGATCCGGAAAAACTTCCAAGAGACGGTCTTTTTTTGCCCGAGGCAAAACACCGTTTTGGTAGTTCCGTGAAGTCACAACCCACACTCGGAGGCCATCTACTTTGGTTACTTGCATTTTGTTTTCCTTTTCTCTCAATCTATGGCTCTATTATACCAGGAATCTGGTAAATGTCAAGTACAGAAAAGGTATTACTTTTTGAGGGCTGTGATAGACATAGAACTAAAGTTTATACTTTGCACTTCAAAACCGACTTTTTGTAATGATAACTCAATACGTTCCCGTATGGAACTAATCGTATCGTTTTCAACAGATGACCTAGCCCAAGGCGATAGTTCGGTGCGAACAGCACCCAGGTCAGTACAGGAGAATTTCATCACAAATTTCCCAGGAGCCAATTCGAATTTTTCTGCAAAGTAAATCTTATTCATTACAAATCTCCAGGACTTCAACAACCCATGTAACGGGTACCTCATACTTGGCTGCAATTTCTGCAAACGAAAGTATTCCTTCGTCCAAGTCTTCTTGGATATCAATCAATAACTCGGACATTCTGCTCACATGGCTCTCCAGACCATCAAGTCAAGCACCAGCACAGCAAGGGATAGTGCATAAACAAATCCGAAAACGAAAGGTTTAACATCTGAATTCATATTTGATTTCTCTTTCAACATGGATACAGTATAACAGGACTGGTAACAATGTCAAGCAATACTTGACTGTTCCTCTAGGGCTTTCTTCTGTTTTTCCAAGTAGTACCTTCGTTTCTCTAATGGACCACGGTCACCGTTTATCTTGGTTTTGTATCGGTGACAACAGGAACACAAAGTCTGGAAGTTCGATGGTTTATCGTTGTCCTTATCTCCATCAATATGATCCACTTCTAATTGATCCGGTATTAGGATTGTAGTGGTACACGTATAGCCAAGTCTTCCATCTAGGTTCTCACAATATTCCTTTTTGTGACCTCTGTAATCATTGTACCCATTCTTATTCTGGTACTTGGCTTTATGGTGCATTGAGCATCTTGTATGCCAACGACCATTACCCGCATTGTCTGCTGGATTACCACAACCTTCTTCTTTACACATTGGCGCAGGATCAAATATATCTAATCCAAACAATGTGTTAATTAATTCTTCTGCCATAATATAATCTTTGAAATGCCAACAGGCCCATTGTAACTTAGCTTCCCAGGCCTGTCAAGCATTATTTTTGGTAAAGGTGCCTATTGACAAATGCAGGAAAACGTGTTATAATTGAGAGTTTAGTATCAGCCCTACATCCGGTGCAACAATGCTCATTGGAGACCAATATCCGAAAAAGACCTCTCCAAACGCTTGTGGCCATTAGGTTATTCCGGGTCGTTTTAAATTCTTCTTTGATATCTTGCAAGTGACCCACTCGTTATAGAATGCATCACTCAGTAAGGCGCCCAATGCAAAGATATAGTGAGTCTCCCAATATGAACACTCGGACCTATTTCTACAGAAACGCACAATGGTCCGTGTGAAATTATCTTCGCCATGGTTCTTCACATCCTCTATCAAAAACTTATTAGAACCCCAATAAGTTTCCCAATCGCTTGCTTTGCGGATCTTCTTTCGCTTGCCCTTTACGGTTTTATAAGCCGCCTTAGTCAAGTATTTGCGACCAATGTATCGGCGCCCATCTATCAAATTCTCTATGATATAAACAAAGCCGTATGCATCACCAATCACATCATCGGTCACACTCTCATTATTATAGGTCCAAGTCATCGGAATCCTCACTCTCTTCCATTATGTATTCGCTACAGAATGGGCAAAAGGTCGGATCATCTGGCGCTTGGTCGCCATCGTAAACTATTTTGAATTGGGCCTCGCAGTTGTCGCAGGTGTGCTTTAGTGTTTTCATTAGGATCTCCATATATCGTTTCCGTCGCTATATGTATCTCCGCTATCGTCATCATATTGTACCGGGATGTCCAGCATCCAGTCTTCATCCTGCAGGGTGTATTCGCCTGACCTTTCATTGGCCCGTTCTCTGTTAATGCCTCTCATAAAGTCTCGGCTCATTGAGGCTGTGGCTATTCCCTCTGGCGATTGGTGGTATGCTTTTAGTTTTTCTCTCTTGGCCTGTCGGATCTCTGGCGTTTGTTCACGGGCATTGGCACAGGAATACCCGCAGAATGGTCCTCTTTTTTTGTGAGTAATCCCACACTTAGGGCATGTCTTTAATGTCGGCATTTCTCGCTAGTTCGGTTGCGGTGCGTTAATCGCTCAATTATATCTTGTTTTTTCTATATAACTTCTTATATTCAACAAAGGATAATCTATATTCCAATGTTGGATCATTCTCTTTGGCTTTTCGCCATGCATCATTGATGGTAATAGTTTCTCGGTTCTTAGCCCAGGATACTTTATTAATATCTTTAGTGACTTCATTATAGCCGAAGCCGAGGCCTTTGGCTCTTCCTTTACTTTTCACCATTTCTCTCGGCTTTTCTCTTTTCTCTACGAATAAACTGAGCATCTTTTTTGGCTTTTTGTTTTTCTCTATAGATTTCCATCTGTTCCATTTCTAGTTTTACTTTGGATGCTATCAGTCTAACCTGCTTCTCGTTCAATGGCATATTATTCTGAATAAAGAAACTTATAATTTGATTATAGGTAAATGTCTTGGCTTTCATATTTCTACAATTTCAACATCTTCAATATTAAATTCTTCTAGGAACTTTTTTTGTTTTTCACAATTGGCTATAGCACTTTCATACCATTTCAGTTTATTTTTCTGTTTTTCTGTGAGTTTTTTTGTGTGTCTATCATCATACCAGGCTGGTTTACCATGATCCTCCAATCCAAAGAAACTATTTGTATTTGTTCGGAGTTGTTTACCTAAACAATAGGGCAGTTGTTTTTTCAAAGCCGTTTCCGCTTCGATTCTATTGTTATATAATTTAGGATTAATACCAATATTCAATGTATCCAGACCATAGTCTTTCAAATATAGATATTGATTTTTTGGTTTATATAGGAGAGCATATTTCATAATTTATTCCTCTTTCTTTTCACTTTTGTACACACTCATTATCCCAACAGTCAATAGGAACCACCATGCTGACCAATCGTATTCTATGATAAGATAAGCTGTTCCCGCAAATAGGGATAGATTATATAATGCAATTATTAATACTGTGATAGGTCTTACCATTGGTCTACTCCCACGATTGGTACTCTAACTGAACACATCCTACCATTGATTGTGGTACTATACTCCAAGTCAATAGTATATCCAATACCACTTTCGTTAGTGCGGACTAACGTGAAATAGTCTACCTTATATTCCTCAATTACTTTGGCTATTTCTTTTATATCACTTGCGCTTAATATGATTTTATTCATTTATTAATGTCCTGCTCTCAATGTCCCAATAGGTTTCTACCGCTCTCCTCGCATAATCTGAATCAATATAGGTACCTAGGATATACTCAACCTCTTTGTATATCTTGGCTCCCCATATACTATTCATATTGCCAACCTTGTAGGATGCACCGATGATTTTACCATCAACATCATCATAATATACCCATTGGGAGTATTCTTTTTCTATCCACTTTTTCATCTATCAATCCTTGGTGGGCTTGGGAATGGAAATACCGCTTGAGGATTTAATTCTTCGGTGTTGGTGAGTTTTTCTATAATGGCTTTTAGTCTGGCTATTTCCTGTTCCAGTTCCTTGGTGTATTCATCAATATCATTATTATACATAAACGTCTATCTTTTTACCTTTGTTTGGATGCTCGGTTCTCTTTTGATTTGCTTTTCTAATATATTCTAGGTGCTCACGGTGGATCTTGTCCTGATGGTGTCGGATTCTTTGTTGCTCTATTCTCTTCTGGACTGGTGTTATTTTCATGGGTATAATCCATATTCTATAAAAATGTTTGTTAATGTAATCATATATGGCATCTTTGCTTTTATTGATAGGATATCCAGTATTTGACGGATATCTTTTCTCTCACGCCAGGAGCCATAGAACCAGCCTCCCACTTCCTCATGACCAAAAAACGTATCAGGACCTGATACGTAAAAGAAATCTTTTCTTCCATATAACTCTGGGAATGCTTTCAATTTACTTCTTACAAAAAATTCAAATTCGTAATGAGTGCCTGTAATTACAAAATGCTTCATAATAGTTTCATTAGTTCTTTATAGCCACCGTATACCATACCAGCAAATAGAATACTAAACATAATAGCGACAAATGTATAAAGGAGAATCAAAATATATTTGATTATCATTCCTATATACTTCATTGATTCTTTTTCCCGTACATTAATTGCATTGCATCAAATACACAATCATCCACTGGATTATGCTTTGTAATATGTAGCTTAGAATCAAATGCTTCTACCCAGGCTGGTGTGTCCACTTCCACATATCCATTCTTGGTACCATACAGAAAATCTACCGCAGTTCGCACATCACGCCATCTAGCATACGACCAGATGTTTTCAAGGCCCATTTGATCCTCAATATGGCTCAACACCATCTGATCCAAATTACCACGAGCCCATACCCAACAAATAGAATCGTTCTTTGATTTAGCCCATTTGCTCATTGCACCATGACCAATCTCAAATGGCACATCATTTACATGTGGCTTAAATGATTTGATTCTGGTATTCTCGCATTGTTTGGACCACCATTCAACGGTGCCCTTGTCCACTTTCCGATTTAGTTCTTTGATTTGTTGTTCAACATCAAACTTGCAAAAGAATGCGGACTCTCGCAATTGTGTGTGGCTCGGCTCTTTATCTGGCTCAAAATAGATTGCAGCCATGGATAGAATCACCGCATCAGAATCTTTACCGAGAGTTTCAACATCAAATATAAACATAATGATCCAATAAAAAAGGGCTATAGTAACATTATACCATAGCCCGGTGTGTTTGTCAAGGTAATTAAATAATCTTTTCGGTTTGTGTTTTGGTACCAATGCCAACATCAAGTCCGAGTAATGTAAAGCCTCGGTAGTTGTCTTTAGATTCTGCCCTAATCATTCTATTTGCCAATCCAAACTTAATATACTTTACTTCTTCACTCTCATAATATTTACCATCATCGCCTGGGTATGATTTCCATTTGATACTGTATGTAAGCACTAACTCATATTTGTTTACTATGATTCGTTTGGTGTATTGCATTTAATTTCTAAGTTCATACCAAGCCGCAATACCATTGACTGAGTACGCTCTGTATGTCTCACCATTTGGAACAATAGCATGAACCATGAATCCTCCATTCCCGTCGTGTTTTGGATTCATAATTAAAACATTATCTACATAAAACTCATTAGTGGAGTAATTGCCATAATTTATACAAACTGCTAGTGGATATCCTGTGGTGTTTCTATAAGTCGTATTGTTGGTTCTAGATGATGTAAAATTTACCCATTTGGAACCAGATAACATTCCGGGAACAAGAGTATAGCCGCTAACAGTTTGTGTGGAGCCATCGGGCCACGTCATGGTTGTTCCTGACAAAGTTATTGCCATATTATTTTTTCCATTAAACTCTTAGTTCATACCAAAAGCCAAGCGGCCAAGCGCCATTGCTAATGCTGTATGTTGATCCTGTTGGAACGATACATGACACACATGAGGTGCCGCTGCCGCCATTGTGTGATGTTACACTTATATCAACACCATCAACTCTAAATACCAAAGCATTTGAAGTTGATCCTGCCATCCTAATAAAAACCTGAATTGGACGCCCTGTGTTATTTGTATATGTTGTTAGTAAAGCCCTGGACGATGTTACATTATACCAAATTTGACCATAGCCGAGGACAAAGCCACTAGCCGCTTTTTCTTGTGTATCACCAACAGGAAAAGTTATTCCAGTACCGGTTAGAGTTATTGCCATTTTATTTTACTGATTTATCTGAGTTCAAACCAACGAGAAATCGGATAATTACTAATTGGTACACTATATACAGCGCCAATTGGGATAACAACACAAAATCCCGGAGACCCATCGCCGCCGTTAAATCCTGCGTCTAAATCAACACTATCGCCGAATGAATTAATTCGCAATACCAAAGCAACGGATGGCCCAGGAGTGGTTGTTATTGCAACCATAATTGGTCTACCAGTGCTGTTTGTATATGTTGTTAATAAAGCACGGGTGCCGATTACATTTACCCATGACTGACCAACGCCAGGTCCAGTAACTCCTAACGCATATTCTTTCGTACTTTTATCTTGGGCAGATCCATCATTAAATGTTGCTAATGATGCAGATAATCTCGTTGACATTAATGTGTGATCCTAACTGAGAGTTATTTCCATTCCACGGATGGCTTTGTTGGCCATACAGGATTTAACATTGGATTTATAAAAATTTCACGAACGGCTTCTCTATAAGCAACAAATGCTTCCCAAGAGGAATCTGTTAATCGTGCTGAAACATCAGGTAGCTGGGTGTAATCAGTTACTACAATTAATCCAAGTGCTTCATTCTTCACTCTTAAAAGAAGGTCATCTTGCGATGGAGCAGGTGGCCATCTACCCGTCATGTCTTCCCAATTTTCATCTTGGGCTTTTTGAATGTATGGTAATTGAGTTTCATCTTCTTGGTCGTAAGCGTGTACTTCACCAGAAGATGGATTTTTGAAAAATAAGTAAGACATTTTTTATCCTTTATGATATAAATTTTCAGAATTCTCTGTGGTCCTGATGGACAGTTGCATCTTTTTCTATAACCATATTTATATAGTCCACCGCACCATCTTCCGAATCGCAATATCGGATAATTGTCTGGCCAGTATATTTTGAGGTAAAAATTAAAAGAATGCCGGTGTTCTTATAGATGGAGAATTTAATAACCCAGCCGTTGCGAACGACTGGGTGAAAGCAATTGAGATTACTTTTTATTTCCTGCAGGCGCAAGGTCTGAGAATTCTTCAACGATTTTTCTTGCATTTTTACTAAATTCCGATCCCATAAATGTTAGCCCATACGTATATGTAGCATAATCGGAACCTATCAATTTGTTGAATGCTTTAACGCCTGCGTTGAAGGCTTGTTCGTTTGCATCAATCATTGCGATTGTGAATTCTTTTGATTTGGTTTGAATTTCTTTGATATCCATTTTGTTTTTCCTTATTGGTAAGCGATGTTTGAATCAAATTCTTTTACAAGCAATTTTAATTCAAGGTAAAGTTCTTGTATATAATTTTTCATTTGTATGCACTCCTTTTGGCTGTGTCATACAAATATGTATGTAAAAACTAAGCGTTATTACTAGTATTCCATGTCTAATTTATAGCTTGGGTTCATTTGCCTTGTCAATTGGCTTTGGTTCTGCGGTTGCATCAATGAATCTATATTGTGGTATTGTCCACTCAACAGGCTTCCAAAACTTGTGGTAAATATTGTTCATCAACAATAAAAACATGCCGATAACACAAAGACCAAGACCAATAAAGATTGATCCACCTAAAAAATACAATGCTGATTCTATTTCCATTACCATTCTTCCTTTGCTTTTTTAGCTTCACTTACAATTTTCTTAATTACATCCCATAGTGGTTGTGCTATCCAACCAAAGAATGCACCGTATATAAACCATTCAAGTTGAATCAATTGTATTCACCTTTATAATTCTTCAATGCAGGCTTGCGGCGTAACATACTACCGATTTTATACAACCATGTCCAATGCCACACATGATGAAAGCCAATTATAACTCTGAGATACGGTACAATGAAACCAACAGATATACTATCTTGTGCCAGACTTGCATCAATACCAAAACTAAAATGTTCCAGTGTCCAAATGTTAAATATCAACCAATGTAATGACCAACCATTAGCATTCCATTCATCACCTGGTCTATAATCAAACCTTGGCACTAATGGGCAAGCATCATTACACCATAGTTTATGGAGTGGGTGATGTTCCCACCAATACTTTTCTCGCTGTGCCACTTCCATAATGTGTCCTTAATATTTTAACTTGGTCATTCGGCGCTAGATAACACCTCGCATTTAATCTGTATGAACCAGTCATTGAATCTTCAATTTTAGTAAACTCTATCATTTTATTTTCCATCATAAAATTAACTAATGATTTTGCCATTGTTGCTTTAATAGCATTTTTAAAATCATCATCGGACAAAAATCTATCAACATCAGCAAATGTTACATTAAACGATGTGCCTACTAACTTACCACCAATAGCATAGTCTTTTGTCTCAAAAGTAAATTCTTCATCAGCCCAATTGAATTGCGCTGGATCATTCGTAAACGCATGTGCTATTGCCATTAGATGCCTCTAATTTGTTCCCACTCGGTGCTGTCATTGATTACATCACGGCGCCACAATGTACCATCGTTACATAATGCAGTCACAATAATTCTACCAGAATTTGTTGTTGCGGTAGCAATCTGTGTAATCTTGCGCTTTGGTCCAGATTCTTGTTTCAATTCAGTTTTTTCGTCAGCCATTATTTTCTTCCTTTATGTCAAATGCTCTAATAATATCATACACACCATCTGCACTTTTATCTATGCAAATGTCTTTTGAGAAACCTCTATACACAAATACGTGTGGCAAATCAGTTTCGCCGAACACATCAATCATAATCTCTGGCTCACCCATGTGATGTTTGTATTCATCATCATAGGTGCAATAGAGGTCCTCAAGTTTTTTAATCAAATCAATTATACGCATAATACATTATATAATAATACAATCACAATGTCAAGGTAATTATGCAGCCTTACCCCAAACATCGTCCCATGTACCGGATAGGGCACCCTTTGAGTAATCAGTGGATCTATTCTCAAAGAAATTGGTATGTGTTGGTGCATTAATCATTTCTTCCACCCAAGGCAATGGATTACGTTTGACTTTCATTATTCCCTTAAGACCCAAACTAATAAGCCTACGGTCAGCAATGTAACGAATATATTGTTTAACATCATCAGCAGTAAGGCGATCCATAGGACCCATACTGAATGCCAAATCAATAAACTTGTCTTCCAACTGAACCATTTTCTCAGCAATAGAATAGATTTTTCCTTTAAGTTCATCGTTCCATATTTCCTTGTTTTCTTCAATGTACGTGCGGAACAACTTAATCATGGACTCGGCATGCATAGTTTCATCAACGATGGACCATGTCACAATCTGTCCCATGCCCTTCATTTTACCGGTTCTAGGGAAGTTAAGTAACATGATAAAGGAACTGAATAATTGCATCCCTTCGGTGAAAGCACTGAATACTGCAATATGAGTAGCAACAGAACTACTTGAATCATTTTGTAAAGATATATCCAGAACGTAATCATGCTTGTCCTTCATTTCTTGGTAGTCTAGGAATTGATTGTATGTTGTCTCTGGTAGTCCAAGAGTTTCAATCAGGTGACTGTATGCGGCTACGTGCAAGGCTTCTCTTGCGGCAAAGCCCATCAACATCATACGCACCTCTGGTTGTGGAAAGTGTGGTAGATAATTCTTAACATACCCACCAGCCACATCAATATCGCCTTGTGTAAAGAATCGGAAGATGTGTGTTAGAAATTGTTTTTCTTCATTGGTTAGTTTCTTTTTCCAATCTTTCACATCTTCAAGCATCGGCACTTCGGTGTGCAACCAATGTGATTGTTCATGCTTTAACCATGCTTCATAGGCCCACGGATAATTGAACGGCTTGAAATGGTTTCTGTCATCCGTTAGTCGTGTTGTTGTTTTCTTAATCATGCTGTTGCCCATTCTCTAATTTCATTCGGCGCTTTTAGCCCAACAATTTTGCTTTTTACTTCATTGTCTTCCATAAGCACAAGTGTTGGCACCGAGCGAATGCCATATTCTATCGCAATCTCTGGGTCTTTGTCAATATCAATTACATCAATGGGCATATTTAAATCCATTGTTTCCAATTGTTTTGATAGTGTCTTGCATGGCTGGCACCATTCAGCCGTAAATCTAATAATCTTTTTCATTTTAATTGCACCAACTTTGTTTTGCTTCACCATAGTATTCACGGGCAAAGCCATTTGCTATTAACATTTGACGTAAACTCTTACCATCAAGTACAACATCACCCAACACACGCCCACCATATTTGTCCCAGTCCATTAGAATCACCTGACGTTTGGTTGATGCATTGATTTGTGCTTTAGTAAATGCAGATGCGGCCTGACCTTTTTGATCCTCGCTTGGGCATTGCGCTCTGAATCCTTTCTCCGGTGTATCAACACCAAATACACGAATGGATAGTTCCTGCTTCAATGGTGCAGGTAGAAATGGTGCTTGAAATGCTACAGTATCACCATCAATAACTCTGGTGATAACTGCATCATAAATGACACCATCCTTTTGTTTACCTTGAGCAAAAGCAACGATGGATAGCATTGCTATTACGCTTATGATTATTTTTTTCATTTTTTCCTTTATTATTTCTTCATTAATTTATTTACAAACTCTAGTAGCTGTGTGTGATGTCTACCATTATGATACTTGCCTTTCATCCAACTGTAACTCTCATACCAATGCGGTTGGCTTTCGGGATGACAACCAATAAGACCAATTCTACCTTTTATGATAGCCATCGGATCATCATTCATATACTTCGCAACGATTTCATATTGACCTGGTCCAAATGCACAGCCATCATAGAAGAACATGTTGTCATCTACACCATTCCAAATGATTGGCATATTCTTCGCATGTGGTCGCCTTGTGTCTGCGTTTGGTCTTTTTATATATTGTTCAACCTCTACATCACCTAAAATATTGAGATAGTGTTTACCTGCCCAATATGCACCCATGCAGATACCAAGATAGTGACCACCATTTCTCACAAACTCCACAACTCTTTTTGAATTGTGCTTGAACAATGAATCATATGAATCAGAATCACCAAAGCCACCCGGTACTGCAATCATTTGCACATCATCAAAGAAATCATCTTCTAATTCATTCTTTGAAAATATTTTGAATTCATACTTCGAATTTAATGCTTTGATGATACCATTGCCACTTTGCACCGAACACTTGGGGTCGTGTATAAACAATGCTATAGTAGGTTTCATTTACCCCTCACAGGCTAAACATTCGTTACCTTGTGCAATTTGTGTCATGTCAAGTTCTTTAATAACATCACGTTCAATTCGTTTTGATACTTTATCAGCCTTAGCCAATTTCTCACTACGGCAATAGTATAATGTTTTGAGTCCTTTCTTCCATGCTAGGAAGTGGCATGCATGTAGATACTTGATGTTAACATCTGGTCTAAAGAATAGATTCAATGACTGTGCTTGGTCAATGTAATGCTGTCTATCGGCTGCATGTTCAACAACCCAACGCTGGTCAATCTCCATTGAAGTCTTGAACACCTCTTTTGTATTTTCATCCATCCATGTTAGATGCTGAACAGAGCCATCGTTTGCAATGATAGATGACCAAATGTCTGAATATTCACCAGTTTCAACAGTTTTTGTTTCATCACCGCCAGTTAAATGATTTATGATAACTTTATCTAACCATTTGTTCTTTGTTAATGATGAACCACTCAACGTGTCTTGTCTATAAGCATTAGCACGATACGGCTCAATAGAAGGGCTGGTATTACCCATAATAATAGAAGAAGAAGCATTGGGAGCAATAGCCATAACGTGAGCAAACCTACGACCAGTGCCGTCGCAATCAGGAGGACTGCCTCGCTCACTGCCCAATTGAATATTCGCTTCATCAAGTTTCTCCTTAATATGCTTGAACATCTGATTGTTCATAACTTTAGCCATGACACCTTCAAATGCAATATTACTTTTCTGTAGGAATGCATGGAAGCCTAACGCTCCGATGCCAATTGAACGCTCACGGCTAGCAGAATACCTAGCCCTAGCAATGGTATCAGGCGCATTAGCAATAAAATACCCAAGAACATTATCAAGCATTTCAGCAATGTCCTTAAGGAATAGTTCGTCTTTTTTCCATTCATCATAATACTCCAAATTAACTGATGACAAGCAACATACAGCGGTGCGGTCTTTATCTGTTGGTAGAATAATTTCACTACACAAATTACTTTGTCTAATGCTCAAGCCCAAATCTTTTTGAAATTGTGGCATTTCACGATTACTTGTATCAATGAAGTGTAGGTATGGTTCACCAGTTAGCATCCGTGCTTCAAGAATTCTTTGCCACAATTCTCTTGCTGGTATTGTATCACGCACTTCACCGCTGTGTGGATCTTTTAGTTCCCATGTATCATCAGCATGTGGATCAAGCATAGAATGTTCAATCAATTGCATGAAGTCATCGGTGATGTTAATACCTTGGTGTAGATTCAAGCAACGCATATTCTGGTCACCTGTTGGCTTTCTCATTTCAAGAAATATGAGAATATCGGGATGAGAGATATCCAAGTAAGTAGCATAACTACCGCGGCGAGTCCGCCCTTGGCGGTAAGCGAGTGAGGATGCATCATAAGTGCGAAGATGAGGCATAATGCCAGTAGATTTATCATCAGCAGAACGAATACCAAGACCAATTCCAATACCTCCACCTAACATAGACAACCAATTTACTTCCGAGAGACAATCAACCAAACCTTCTGCACTATCATGGAGATAGGGGAGAAAACATGATATAGGAAGGCCACGCTTAGAACGCCCAAAGCTGAGAATAGGAGTAGAATAGCTAAGCCAATGTCTAGAAGAATAGTCATAAAGTCTTTGGGCGTGTTCGTTGTCTGATCCAAAAGCCCTAGAAACAAAAGCAAATCTCTCTTGTGGTGATTGTTCCTCATCTTTCATGTAACTTTCTTTTAATCGTTTTATGCCAAGTTCATCAAACAGATTATCCCGAGAATAGTCTACCTTAATACCGTGAACGATATCTTCCATGTAATGCTCCAATTTTTCTTATTTTGTTAATAGCTGATTCGCCAAAGGAAATACTTCTGCGATTACTCTTGCACATGCGACTGCAATGTCTCTGTGTTCTTTCTGTGTGCCATTTTCTGACCTGAGTTCTATATAGTGTACCCAAGAACGCAAGGTTCCATTCATGTATAATCTAGATACAGTATTACCTTCTGGTAGTACCGCCCTTGCTTGTTCTTTTGCAATACCATTTGCAATTGCCCATTCATATGCTTCTTTGGCTGCATTGATAACACGCATTTGTTGCTGTTGCCAAAATGCTTGCAATTGTAAATCTTCTGTAGTTATACTATTCTGTCTATTCTTCATGTCTTGCAATCTAGCCTCACGCAACACAAAATCTAAATCTTTTGTTGGATCCGCATATCGTTGACTAAACTCTTGAAACGAGAATGACCGATGCCGTAATATCTGTCTCGCAATATCTCTAGTCGTTTCAATCTCTAAACATAGAGACACCATTTCTAGTGGACTCCAATGTTTATTCTTGATTAGGTATTTGATTAATTTATCAGAGGTATCAGTATTGTATTGATTTGCAGGATTGGATACACGGGCGCAGAATGCAATTAACTCTTGCATATCATACAGGCCTTCGCTTGTAATCTCACGGGATGGTTTGCTATTACTTACTAACTTAACTTTCATATTATATTTTCTTCCAAAAAACAAATTTAGCTTGCGCTTCTATATTCTTAAATGTGTTATTACTTATAATCGCTTCAATTTCATCAGGCGATAAGCCATTCATCACCATCTCATTGATATCTTTGCCTACGATGTTATTGGGCCAAATTACAACATCGTGACCTAAGTTGATAGCATCTTTCATTAACTTCACAATTTCTTTGTTGCGAGGCTCATTATCAAAAATTAATATTT
>Ga0222712_10003052_pt1 | contig 18615 bp, 19 predicted proteins | sample C33_657DmetaG_FD_165043 | JGI IMG/M metagenome (GOLD analysis project Ga0222712, IMG submission 165043) | Estuarine water microbial communities from San Francisco Bay, California, United States - C33_657D | ecosystem: Environmental > Aquatic > Marine > Unclassified | place: USA: California...
CGCAATGCAATGTCTTTGAACTCATTGCGTTCTGCGAGCAGAGCATCGATGTCGTGCTCAACAGCAACTTCCTCGACAACCTCGGTCGCGCCCTCGTCGGGCTGTTCGACTGTTTCGTCTGTCATTGTTTACTGCTCGTCAACAATTTCGGCATCAACGATGTCGTCATCCGATGGAGCTGATGCACCAGATGCAGATGTTCCTGCTGCGCCACTGTCACGAGCTGCTGCTTCGTACAACTTCTGACTAAATGCCTGGCTGGCACCCATCAGAGTTTCCGTTGCTGCCTTAATCTGCTCAAGATCGTTCGCACCAATCGCTGCCTTCAGAGCAGCAAGCGGGCCTTCCACCGCATCCTTCTCTTCTGCAGACACATTTTCGCCTTGCTCACGCAATGTCTTTTCCGTTTGATACACGAGCGCATCCGCGTTGTTGCGAATCTCTGCTTCATCACGGCGACGGCGGTCGTCTTCTGCATGCGCTTCCGCATCGCGAATCATCTCTTCGATCTTGTCCTTGCTCAGCGAAGAAGCGTTCTGCACCTGCATCTTGTTTTCCTTGTTGGTCGCGCGATCCTTCGCGGACACCACAACGATTCCGTTTGCATCGATGTCGAACGTCACTTCAATCTGTGGAACACCACGAGGTGCTGCAGGCAAGTCGGACAACGTAAATGTTCCGAGCTCGGAGTTGTAAGCAGCCATTTCGCGCTCGCCTTGCAACACCTTGATTTCTACTGATGGCTGATTGTCATCTGCAGTGGTGAACACTTCGGTACGGCGAGTAGGAATGGTGGTGTTGCGTTCGATGAGCTTGGTCATCACGCCACCCTTGGTTTCAATACCAAGCGAGAGTGGTGTCACGTCGAGAAGGAGAACATCTTTCACTTCACCCTTCAACACACCTGCCTGCACTGCTGCGCCTTCGGCAACAACTTCGTCAGGGTTCACGGTCTTGTTTGGCTCTTTGCCGGTGAGGCTGAACACGAGGTCCTGCACTGCTGGCATACGAGTAGATCCACCAACGAGAATCACGTGATTCACCTGGTTCTTTGAAAGACCAGCGTCTGTCAATGCCTTTTCGAAAGAAACGCGGCAACGCTCCACAAGATCGGCTGTCATTTCTTGGAACTTGGAACGTGACAACTGCTCGTCAAGGTGCAATGGACCCTCTGCAGTTGCAGTGATGAACGGCAAGTTGATTTGTGTCTGCTGCGTTTGGCTGAGTTCGATCTTTGCCTTCTCTGCTGCTTCCTTCAAGCGCTGCATTGCCATGCGATCTTGTGCAAGGTCAACACCATGCGCGCCCTTGAACTGCTGCACCAACCAATCGATGATGCGCTGGTCCCAGTCGTCACCACCGAGGTGTGTGTCACCATGTGTGCTCTTCACTTCGAAGACGCCATCACCAATTTCAAGAACAGAAACGTCGAACGTGCCGCCTCCAAGGTCGAACACCAAAATGGTTTCGTCTTGTGAAGACTTGTCGAGACCGTATGCAAGCGCTGCAGCGGTTGGCTCGTTGATGATGCGCAACACATTGAGGCCGGCAATTGCGCCAGCTTCTTTCGTTGCGGTGCGCTCTGCGTCGTTGAAGTACGCAGGAACCGTGATGACTGCATCGGTCACGGTGGTGCCCAAGTAGGCCTCTGCATCGCGCTTCAACTTCATGAGGATGCGTGCGCTGATTTCCTGTGGCGAGTACTTCTTGCCATCGATGTCATCGGACATCCAGGACTTACCCATTTCGCGCTTGATGCTGCGGAAGGTGCGGTCAGGGTTTGTAATCGCCTGACGCTTTGCTACTTCGCCGACCAATACTTCGCCGGTCTTGGAGAAAGCAACGATGGATGGAGTGGTGCGTGCACCTTCAGCATTAGGGATGACAACGCGTTCGCCTGCTTCAAGAACAGAAACGACTGAGTTGGTGGTTCCGAGGTCGATACCGACTGCTTTTGCCATGGGGGGTCTCCTTCAATAGAAGAGGTTGGGATTAGCAGTCATGATAAGGGAGTGCTAATTCCGATTGCAACCATCATGGCAAGAAACTTGACACGAGTACGCTCAACTTTGCGCAGGGCCATTCCGCGCTTAGTCTGACGGGATGGGTTCCCCCGCCACTAACTCCGCCACTGCCCCGTTGGTGCTTGCCATCCTTGATGGCGTTGGCCTTGAGGAGCACACCGCCGATAATGCTGTCACCGGTGCAACTGCACCATTTCTACACGCAGCCATTGCAGGCCATGTCGGCAGTGAACCCGTTATTTCCCTCCCAATTCGTGCCCATGGCGTGGCCGTTGGGCTACCTACCGATGCCGACATGGGCAACTCTGAGGTGGGTCACAACATCATGGGAGCTGGCCGCATCTTCGACCAGGGCGCCAAGCAAGTGGAAGAAGCCTTCCGTACCGGCGATATTTGGGGCGAGGCCTGGCAGATGGTCACTGCTCGTAAGGACCATCAGATTCACTTCGTTGGACTGTTGTCTGACGGCAATGTCCACTCTCACATCCGCCATCTCAAGGCGTTAGTCACCGCTGCGGCCACCGTCGGGGCCCAAAAGATTGTGGTTCATCCCCTCTTTGATGGCCGAGATGTCATCGATGGCACGGCAGAGACTTACCTTTCCGACCTCGAAACCTTCCTCGCCGACGTCTCCACCACCCATCGATGCACTGCAATCGTTGGCTCTGGCGGCGGTCGAATGATCGTGACGATGGATCGTTATGAAGCGGATTGGTCCATTGTTGAAAATGGCTGGAAGGCCCACGCCGAGGGTTCCGCTCGTCCGTTCCGTTCCGCCTCAGAGGCATTGGCCATCTTGCGTGCCGAAGACAATGGAGTGAGCGACCAGTACTTGCCACCGTTCACCATCGTGGACGAAGCAGGCACCCCCGTTGGAGCAATGCAGAACGACGATGCTGTCGTCATCTTCAACTTCCGTGGCGACCGAGTGGTCGAGATTTATCGCGCACTCACCGAAGAACCATTTGCTCCGTTTGCACGTGGACCACTGCCGAACAATCTTCTTGTTGTCGGCATGACGTTGTACGACGGCGACATGGGAATTCCTGCGCACTTTCTCGTACCACCAACACGTGTGACCGGAACTGTTTCAGAACTTCTTGCAACCGCAGGCTTCGCACAATATGCCGTCGCTGAAACACAAAAGTTTGGCCATGTTACGTATTTCTGGAATGGCAATCGTTCAGAAAAATTCAACGACGCATTGGAAACGTGGGTCGAGATCCCCTCTGACAAAGTGTCGTTCGACAAGTTGCCAAAGATGAAGGCAAAAGAAACTGGCGATGCAGTAGTTGATGCAGTGAAAAGTGGAAAGTACCCCTTTATTCGTTGCAATTTTGCCGGTGGCGACATGGTGGGACACACCGGTGATATTCCTGCATCCATCATCGCCGTTGAGGCAATTGACGAAGCACTTGTGCGCGTCAATGACGCAGTGCGTGCAGCCGGTGGAACATTGCTCATCACCGCTGATCACGGCAACTGTGAAGTGTTAGTCGAGCGCGACAAGAACGGTGCGCCGCTCTTCGATGCACACGGAGTTGCTGTGCCGAAGAAGTCGCACACGTTGTCACCTGTGCCATTCATCGCTATTGATTACGCGAATCGCACCATCACGTCAGCTGGTGTCAGTGATGCAGGTATTTCGAATATCGCTGCCACGATTCTTACGTTGCTCGGCCAACCAGTGCCGAGTGATTACCGCCCCGCTCTCGTCACCGTTTCATAACGATTCATCTGACGTATGTCAGGCGTCGGGACTCCGTGAATTGAAACCATTCTGCTTTCGTCACATGTGACGACTCCAACAGAATCAATGGCACTCCAGTGAAAAAGTGACCCTCAACAAGTGATTACACTTATGCACATGGCAAGCACAAAGTCCACCGTTGACCACCTTCGCAATATCGCACTCTTCTCCGAGTGCTCATCGAAGGAACTCTCCCTTGTGGTGAAGAGCTCCACCGAGCGCGTTCTCAAGGCAGGGACCGTCATCATGGACCAAGGCCAGACCGGTCGCGAGGCCTATGTCATCCTCGAAGGTTCCGCCACCGTGAAGCGCAATGGCAAGAAGGTCGCCACTGTGAAGTCCGGTGCTGTGATTGGCGAGTTGTCGCTTCTTGACCAGGGTCCTCGTACCGCTGCTGTCATCGCCGACACCGACGTTCGTTTGCTTGTGATTTCAGAGCGTGCCCTGAAGGGTGCCATTGACAACATCCCCGCGATCTCTCGCAAGTTGCTCAAGGCCCTGGCCACCCGCGTTCGTGAACTCGACCGCGCACACTTTGGCTAATTCTTTCGGCTGAATTTTTGGGGCGAAAGTCCGCATTATCCACAACAGGGGTCGGCTCTCAGACCCTTATGCCACTAGCGTTGTCTCCGTTATGAGCACGAACGCAGCACCCGCCGCCGAGAAGGCACCAAAGCGCCTCCGCCCATACCAATTGTCGATCGCCCTTGGCGTCGGCATCGGTATGTTCACCTTGGTTTCGGGAATCATCCCCCAATTCACTCACTGGCACAACGAGTCGTCAAAGACCCGCGAAGTGTTCGTCGGAATTCCTGGCCCGATCAAGGTCATCTTCTACACAGTTCTTCCCGTGATGCTGATCTGGGGTTCCTTCCAGTTCGCAAATCGCATTCGCAACTGGGAACGTGGTGCACCAGATCGTCGCAAGACAACACCAAAGAATGCAAAGCGCCGCCTTGCTGACTACCGCGCTGGCGTGTACATGCGCACACTGCTTCGTGACGGTGCTGCCGGCATGATGCACTCGCTCATCTACTTCGGCTTCCTCATCTTGTTGGGCGTGACGACAGCGCTTGAACTCGACCACCAGTTGCCAGAGTCGCTGAAGTTCCTCCACGGAACCGTGTACCAGGGCTACGTGTTTGTTGGTGACTTTGCTGGACTCATGTTCACCGGCGGTGTCATCTGGGCAATCGTGCGTCGTTATGTTCAGCAGCCGTATCGCATTCGCATCAAGACAAAAGCCGAGCACGGCTACATCCTCGGTGTTCTGTTGGCGCTTGGCATCACTGGTTTCGGCGCAGAAATGTTCCGTATTGCTGCACACCCAGTCGGTGGTGCAGGTTCCAACTATGAGGCATGGTCCTTCATTGGCTTCCCGCTTTCGAAGCTTGTCGACGGACTCGCAACAGGAACAATCGAAACATGGCACCAGGCAATGTGGATTGCACACGTTGTGTCATTCATCGTGTTCCTCGCGTTGTTGCCCATCACAATGTTGCGCCACATCTTCACTTCGCCGCTCAACATGTACCTCAAGGACAAGGACCGTCCAAAGGGTGCAATGCGCGCGATGCCAAACCTCACCGAAACATCTCTTGAGACCTTCGGTGCTGCAGTCGTTGAAGACTTCACATGGAAGCAATTGCTCGACACCGACGCATGCACCATGTGCGGTCGTTGCACCAGCGTGTGTCCTGCACATGCAACGGGCAAGCCACTCGACCCACGCGAAATCGTGCTGAAGACCGGCGAAGTCATGGCAGCAACCGCTGCACATGCACCAGGCGGAATGGTGTCACCACCATTGTCTGTCGATTCTGAAATCAAGATTGGTGCAAACTCTCTCTTCGAGCGCATCAGTGCTGAAGAAGTGTGGTCATGCACGACCTGTAAGGCATGTGACGAAATCTGTCCGGTCAACATCGAGATCCTCGACAAGATCCTCGACATGCGTCGCTACTTGTCTCTCATGGAAAGCAACTTCCCTGCAGAGTTGGGCAACGCTTACCGCGCAATGGAAAACCAGGGCAACCCATGGGGTATGAACCAGGACGACCGTGCCGATTGGGCAAAGGACCTCAACGTTGAAGTTGTTGATCCAGGTGCTGCGTTCAACCACGAGTACCTCTACTGGGTTGGTTGCGCCGGTTCATTCGACGACAAGAACAAGAAAGTGACACAAGCAATGGCCAAGCTCCTTGAGCGCGCCAATGTGGACGTTGCAATTCTCGGACCAAGCGAAATGTGCACAGGTGACTCTGCACGTCGCTCTGGCAACGAGTATTTGTTCCAGATGCTCGCATTGCCAAACATCGAAATGATGAATGGCATGGGCGTCAAGAAGATCATCACGCAGTGCCCGCACTGTTTCAACACCCTCAAGAACGAGTACCCACAGTTGGGCGGCAACTACGAAGTTGTTCACCACAGTGAGTTCCTCGAGTACCTCATTGACTCGGGTAAGTTGGACATGCGCAACGCTTCTCTTGAAGACCGCATCGTGTATCACGACTCTTGCTACCTCGGCCGTCACAACGACGTCTACATGGCACCTCGCAAAGTTGTTGGCTCCATCAAGGGCTTGCAGATCGTTGAAATGCCACGCAATGGCACCAAGGGAATGTGCTGCGGCGCAGGTGGTGCTCGCATGTGGATGGAAGAGTCCATCGGCGTCAAGGTCAACGACGAGCGTGCACAAGAAGCAATCAGCACTGGTGCTGGTCGCGTCGCAACTGCATGTCCGTTCTGCTACATCATGTTGGACGACGGCGTGAAGGCTGCTGGTGCAGAAGAGGATCAAGTGAAGGTGGCAGACATTGCTATTCACGTCCTCGAAGCATTGGAGAACGGCGAGAAGGCGATGTCCGGTCAGGACGCACCACTCGCTGGTTCCGTCGGCGAATAGCTAGTTCATACAAAAGGGCGTCGGTGCTTCGGCACCGGCGCCCTTTGTGTTTCTCCTCTTACTTTTCAGTGAGAGATCTAGCCAATTTCAACGCTGTGTAAATCCGCACCCACCGTGAGTTTCCCAGTGAAGCCGCCTGCACGGACATCAGCCTCAAAACGTTGCGCATCTTTCTCCGTTGCTGGAGATGGAATGAGGTGTGTGAGCAACAAATGCTTGATGTTGTACTTCTGTGCGAATTCGCCCAAGACAATGGAGTCGGAGTGATAGTCAAAAATGTTTTCAAATGGAGTTCCCTTTGAGAACTTTGTCAATGCCTGCGTACGACATGCTTCATGAATTAACAGATCGCTGTCTGCGGCCATTGAGAACACTTCATCACACACGCGAGTGTCGCCAGAAATCACCACCGAGCCATCTGGCGTTGTGATGCGGTATGCCACCGCACCTTCCACTGGCTCGTGATGTACCAACACTGCTTCAACGACAACTGCGCCATCTTCGCTGCGCCACACTTCAGTGGGCGTTGTTTTCGGTGCAAAAGAGATCGCATCAATCTTCAAATCTTCAGCACCTGTGTGCTCTTGACGAACATGAAGGTCATCGTCATACGGTTCCATCATGCGGCTGACAAAGCGCGCGGCGTGTCCCTCAGGTACGACAATGCGAAGTGGTCCAGTTTTCTTAACGTTCTGCTCCACCCAACGAGTGAGAACAACATCAACAAGATCAACCACATGATCACTGTGATAGTGGGTAATAAACACTGCACTGAGGTCTCGCGGAGTCACGCCCGCTTCAATTAAGCGAAGAACAGTTGCACGACCAGCATCAAACTGGAGCGTCACGTCTTTGTATTGCACCAGAACACCGGCACCTGCACGACCGGGGACTGCGTGAGGAACTCCAGTTCCTGTCAGAGTGACTCGAGTATCAGACATCCTCAGAGCGTAGGTGGAATCCTGATTTTGTTGATTACCACTGCGGTAATCGAAAGCTCATCAGTCTTTCGGTGGCGACCATGTCGAAAGGAAGCTACCCAAGCGGTTGATCGCCTCGGTGAGGTCCTTCGCCCACGGCAAAGTCACGATGCGCAAGTGATCAGGGTTTGGCCAGTTAAAGCCCGTGCCTTGAACAAGCAAGACATGTTCTGCGCGCAAGAAGTCGAGAACAAAGCGACGGTCGTCCTTGATGGGGTACATCTCGGGGTCAAGCTTGGGGAACACGTACAACGCGCCCTTTGGCTCCACGCATGTAACACCCGGAATCTCTCGCAGTGCCTTTACCGCAGCGTCACGCTGTGCGAGAAGACGTCCGCCAGGCAAGATGAGATCTTGAATGCTTTGACGACCACCTAATGCAGTTTGAATCGCGTGTTGTGCAGGGACATTCGGGCACAAGCGCATGTTCGTCAACATGTTGATGCCTTCGATGTAACTGGCGGCGTGCTTGCGCGGACCTGTCACCATCATCCATCCAGAACGGAATCCGGCGAGACGATACGCCTTTGACAAACCATTGAATGTGAAAGTCAAAACATCTGGTGCAACTTCCGCGAAGTTGTGGTGGATTGCTTCGTCGTACAAAATCTTGTCGTAGATTTCATCAGCAAACACAATGAGATTGCGCTCTGCTGCAATGTCTGCAATCTCGCGCAACACCTTGCGGCTATACACAGCACCCGTTGGGTTGTTTGGGTTGATAACCACGATGGCGCGCGTGCGATCTGTGATTTTTGAACGGATGTCCTCAAGATCGGGGTTCCAACCGTTGTCTTCGTCGCACAAATAATGCACAGGCTTTCCGCCGGCAAGGCTCGTGCTTGCTGTCCACAACGGATAGTCCGGTGCAGGAATAAGAACTTCATCACCCGAATCAAGCAATGCATTCAGGGCTAATTGAATGAGTTCGCTTGCACCGTTACCCAACCAAATGTCATCTGGGTCAGTGATATCAATACCGCGAGTTTGATAGCTCTGCACAACGGCAGTGCGCGCAGAGCGAATGCCTTGAGAATCGGAATAGCCCTGAGACTCCTGCAAGTGACGAATCACGTCCACCAAAATTTCTGGTGGTGCTTCAAACCCAAAAGGTGCGGGATTACCAATGTTCAACTTGGTAATGCGATGTCCTTGTTCCTCAAGGCGCTTCGCCTCAACAAGAACTGGTCCACGAATGTCGTAGAGCACATCTTCCAGTTTGTGCGACTGGTGAATCTCGCCAGGCATGACTACTGGAAATTCTCGAAATAGCGGCTTGGTGTAGGGCCGCGTTGACCCTGATACTTCGAACCCTTTGCACCGGAACCGTATGGCTTTTCTGCCGGCGACGTCATCTTGATGAAACTGATCTGACCAATCTTCATTCCGGGATACAACGTGATGGGAAGGTTGGCGAGGTTGGCGAGTTCCAAGGTGACGTGGCCATCAAAGCCAGCATCGATAAAGCCTGCAGTGGAGTGAATCACGAGACCCAGACGACCAAGAGAGCTCTTGCCCTCAACACGTGCAACAAGGTCACTAGGGACTGCAACACGCTCGAGAGTGGAACCAAGAACAAATTCACCGGGGTGCAGCATGAACGCTTCACCCTCCTTGACTTCGACCAACTCAGTGAGTTCCGTGAGGTCTTTCTTGACATCAAGGACCGCGGCCGAATGGTTACGGAAGACACGGAACAGGTGGGACACCTTCACGTCGATGCTGCTTGGCTGCACGCAGGTTTCATCAAATGGCTCGATGATGATGCGGTCGGCAGCTATCTCGGCGCGAAGGTCACGGTCAGAAAGAATCACGGGTGAAACCCTACCCAATGGGGCCAAGGGGAATCCTTTGAATATTGCCTGAATGGCCGATTTGACGCACACATCCCGTTCGCATCACGACGCGAGAGGAACTACCGTGACCATCACCGACACGAAGCGATTTGAACTCCAGCAGTACCTCCGAACCCATATGGAGACCGACATGGCCGACACGCTCATGGATTACCTACCGCCCGCCGGCTGGACTGACCTTGCTCGAACCAGTGACATCATCTCTTCGCAATTGGTGTTGCGAGGCGAGATTGCGGAATTGCGAACCGAGATGGTCGATCGTTTTGCTTCTCAGACCAAATGGTTCGTGGTTTTTTCGCTCACCAATGTCGTGTCCATGGTGGCCCTGATCATTTCGGTAATTCTCAAGCTTTAGGGCTCGAGGACGACCCAGCCGCGGCTCTGCAATTCAGCAGCCAGAACCTCGGATGGCACCGATTTCAAAGACTTTTCCGCTGCAGTCACCTTTGGCTTCATGGCCTGAGGAGCTGGCGCAACGGGGGTAGGAACGGCATCGGCTGCTTCAGCAATCTCGGCCCATTCCTGTAACTGAGCGATGAAATCATCGGCTTCGTCTCGAGTGAACTTGCCTGCAGCCTGGCGCTGGTTGAAGCCCATGGGACCCCGAGCATCACGAAAGTCGGAATGCCCTGCCGCATTCAATAAGGCGAGCAGTTCCTTGACTTGCTTCGCGTTGGCCGGTGGGCCTGAGGGTTGTCCGAATGCCATGCACTGACCGTAGCGGCGGGGTGACTCAGCCCTTGATCAGGCTGACGAGTGCCCACAACGCAGCCACGGTCCCAATAACTGCCATACCCAAGCTGCGTGCCTTGGGGGCAACCTGCAAATCGTCTTCCGATTGCTTCTTCTCGGGCGGCTTCACCATCGCCATGATGTTGCCCACCGCAAGTGCAGCGCCCAACGCCAGAACTAAATAGACAATGAGGTTTTCGCCAAGGAACATGCGTTCAGATTAGGCGCATCACTCGGGTTCGTCGACGAACTGCGTGTATGCCTTGTTGAAGAGAAGACGAATTTCGCCGGTGGGTCCGGAACGGTGCTTGCTCACGATGACATCTGCGAAGCCCTTGTCGTTGGACTTCGCTTCAGGGTTCGCAGCTTCTTCGCGATACAGGAACATGATGACGTCGGCGTCTTGTTCCAACGCACCAGATTCACGAAGGTCTGACAACACAGGACGACGATCTTGGCGTTGCTCAATGTTTCGACTCAACTGACTCAGTGCCACCACGGGAATGGAGAATTCGCGCGACAACATCTTGAGGCCACGGCTGATTTCAGCAACTTCAAGTTGACGACTTTCATGGTTACCGCCACCCATCAGCTGCAAGTAGTCAATGACAACCATTGCAGGAGGCGCATCGGACACAGCGATACGACGCAGTTTCTGACGAATCTGCATCACAGTGATTTGCGGAGTGTCGTCGATGTACAAAGGAATGACCAAGCGTCCCATTGCATGTGTAATTTTTGTCCAGTCAGCTTCTTGCAAACGACCGCTGCGCATGCGTTCTGAGTCAACTTGAGCTTCTGCCGACAAAATTCTTTGTGTCAACTCTGTGTTGGACATTTCCAAAGAGAAAAACAACACTGGACGATTGGTGGCGCGAGCAGCACTCACCGCCATTCCCAGTGCAAACGCTGACTTACCCATAGCGGGTCGTGCGCCAACAATGTTGAGTGTTCCTGGTTGCATACCCGATAACAACTTGTCGAGCTTTGTGTAACCGGTCTTCACACCAGTGATGTCATTGCCGGCATCAAACCGTTGTTCAAGAATCTTCAGTGCTTCTTCAGTGAGATCGTTCAGTTTCTGCAATGAATCGGTGAGTTGTTCATCACCGATATCAAAAACAATTTGTTCTGCTTTATCAATCGCAATGCGAATGTCTGCCGGCGCTGAATAACCAAGGTCGGCGATATCGCTGGCGCCTTTAATGAGACGACGCAATGTTGCGGTATCACGCACGATCTTGATGTAACGACCAGCGCTACTAATCGAAGGCGTGGCATTCTGAAGTTCTTGAAGGAAGTTCAGACCACCGAGATCGTCAAGAAGATTGCTACGACGAAGTTCCTCAGACACGGTGACTGCGTCAATCGCTTCGCCGATACCGGACAACGATTTAATTGCTGCGAACACGTGACCGTGCGCAGGCTTGTAGAAATCACTGGCATCAAGCTGTTGCTCAATAGCAAGGCCCACCGGATTTTCATCCAACAACATTGCGCCCAACAGCGACGCTTCCGCATCAAGGTTGTGCGGAGGCGTACGACTATCAGTGCGCGTCGCAGGGCGATTGTTGGACCGCTCGGGGCGGTCGGAATAGTCCGTCATAGAAGACCTCTACCTTGCCTGCAAACGCTTGTGGATTGCTAGTGGATAACCCTGCGAAATCCTTGTGGATAGCGCTGGGGATGAGGTGCGGATTGTGTGGATAACGGTGTGCATCGCACGGCTAATTAGCCGGCGACCACCGAAATCTTGATGTTGCATTCAACGTCTGCGTGCAAACGAATGAGTGCGCTGTGCGAACCCGTGGTGCGGATTGGCTGAGCAACAATCTTCTTGCGATCGAGCGTGACGCCAGCCTGTGCAGCAAGTGCAGCAGCAATGTCTGCAGTGGTGACGGAGCCGAATAAACGACCCTCGTTACCGGACTTTGCCTTCACAGTGAATGCGCGAGCGGTGAGTGCTTCTGCAACGGTGCGAGCTGCCTCGCGGTCGTTGGCTTCACGAAGGTCACGAGCACGACGCATTGCGTTTGCCTGGTTGATTGCACCATCTGTTGCAACGAGCGCAAGGCCGCGTGGCAAGAGGTAGTTGCGTGCATGGCCATCGGCCACGGTCACGATGTCGCCACGACGACCAACGCCGGCGATGTCTTCACGAAGAATTACGTTCATATCAGGCCTCTACTTCGGTCTCTACTGCCTCAGCAGCGGTGGTCTCTGTTGATTCGTCTGCTTCGTCGTTCACGTTTGCGAACTCAGAAGTGATCGGCTGCTCTGGCATCTCCAAGGTGCCCTCTTCCTCACGGCCTTCCTTGCCTGGGCGAGGAGCACGAGTGGAAACGGTGCGCTTGGTGTATGGCAACAATGCCATTTCACGAGCGTTCTTGATTGCTGTTGCGAGTTCACGCTGCTGCTGCACGTTTGTGCCGCTCATGCGCTGACCGCGGATTTTTGAGCGGTCGGTCATGAAGCGCTGGAGCAGGCTCACGTCCTTGTAGTCGATAAAGACAACCTTCTCTGCGGCGAGAGGGTTTGCCTTCTTCTTGAACTTGCGGTTCGCCTCGCGGGCGTTACGGATTTTGTTCGTCTTGCTAGTCATGATGAGGTCCTTGTTTCAGGGAAGAGTAAGAGGGAAGGAATAGGAATAGATCAGAAGGGTTCTTCGTCGGCTGGGAAGTAGTCGCCACCACCGGCGTTATTACCGCCAGAGTTGCCACCACTGAAACCGCCACGTCCACCGCCGCCGTTGCCGCCTTCGGTACGTGGGTTGCGCTCGATAGAAGCAGTTGCCCAACGAAGACTTGGTCCGACTTCGTCAGCATTGATTTCAATTGCCGTGCGCTTTTCGCCTTCACGGTTCTGATATTCACGCTGTTCGAGACGACCCGAGACAACAACGCGCATTCCCTTTGTGAGGGAAGCTGCAGCGTTTTCGCCGAGCTGACCCCAGGCAACGATGTTGAAGTAGGAGGTTTGCTCCTGCCATTCACCGTTGACTTGGTAACGACGACCAACCGCGATACCGAAAGATGCAACGCCGCGTCCACCGGTGGTGAAACGGAGTTCTGGATCGCGGGTCAAGTTGCCCACGAGGGTGATTGAGTTATCGGCCATTAGATGGAACCTTTCCGAAAGTGACGTGTATGGAGCAGATGGCTCTATAGGGACGGACTAAGCCGCCGAGACCATTCCACGACGTGCAGCCTCATCGTCTGGAAGACGGAGGAGCTTGTGGCGGAGTACATCGTCGGAGAGACGGAAGTTGCGTTCCACTTCATCCATGGCACCGGCTGGTGCAAGGAGGTTGAACACTGCGTAGTAACCGTCATCCTGCTTCTGGATTGGGTATGCCAAGCGACGCTTGCCCCACCAGTCAGGATTTCCGTGAACAGTTCCACCGACATTTGTGATGCCAGCAGAGATTGTCTTCAACCAGCTGTGGGCGTTGCTCTCTTCGAGCTTGCCGCTGATTATGACCATTAGTTCGTAAGCACGCATAGCGTGTGACCTCCCTTCGGACCCGATTACGACGTCGGGGCCCCTTGCGGGGCAGGGTGAATATGTGCCCCGAAAGCGTATCTGCTCCCCTGCACCATCCCACGGGGGTGGGTCAAACCTGTCAAACCCTTATCCATGAAGGGCATGTGGACATTGGACGGCCTTTGCTGGCAGGCCAGTTCGGGCAATTTCCACTATTTGGCGTTGCGCGACCGAGTGGGCCCGCGACCCGAAATAGGCAACACCCTCAGCAAATGGTGCCACCGGCAGCCTGGGCACGCCTCGACGACATAGGCGGCGTATTCATACCCTGTGCGCTTCAACTTGTCGATATCGCTGGCCTCAGTCACGCACTTGCCGTGCTTTGGCAATCCATGCCCAAACACGTACGTCACGAGAACCACATTCACTTCTTCACAGATCGGGCAGATCGTCTTCGAAGGCTCACCGATGTTGCGAGCAGCACGAATGAGTTCTGGATGAGCATCACATACCGAGTCTTTACTGATGCGGCGTTTCTTCACTTCGTTGATGAGGGAACGTCGTGCGAGTCGGTGGTCGACAATGCCGACATCACCTCTCAACATGTCGACGGAGAAACCCATACCGCCACAAGTTAGCCATAAGATTCGAACATGTCAGATGCACGCTGGTCAGTCACCGATGGACGCGCCATTTCTTTTGGTTCTTCCGTCAGCAATGACGATGAATTGCGTGTCTGCGGAGACGTTCGCAACAAGCGAGTTCTTGAATTAGGCCTCTTCGGCACCATTCCCAACTCCGTCACCATGGCTCAGCGCGGTGCACGCAGCATTGCTATTGACCCTTCGCGGGAATCTGTGCAGCGCGCACGTCAAGCTGCCACCAACGCCGAAGTCACTGTGGAGTTTCACGAAGGCGAACTTGCCGATCTCGGCTTCCTCATGAACGCAGTCATTGACGTCGCGTTATGTGTGCATCAGATCACCCTCGACACCGACATCGCTCGCCTTTTCCGTCAAGTCCATCGTGTCTTACGACCTGAGGCCGGTTTCATCTTTGCAGTGCCGCATCCGATGTCCGCCGTGTTCGATGGCAACGACGCAACAGCGCGTCGTCGCTATGGCGACACGACGCCAACCATTGGTGAACTTGCAATGGCATTGCAACGTGCAAACTTCTCTATTGACGTGATGCATGAACTAAAGCCAACACATCAGCCAAATGCTGTTGCGCCCAGCACACTTGTTGTGCGAGCACGCAAACTCGGTTCTTGATTAACCGCGATTAATTCGCCTCGTTGGCTTCAGTTGTGAAGCATTCGCTTCGTTTTCTTTCCACCACTGCATCAATCGATCTGTGGCAACGTCCTCACCCAACAAACCTTCTTCAAGACGAATGTCCATGAGGAATTCAAGTGCTGCACCAACTATCGGGCCTGCAGGAACACCCAGTAATTCCATTACTTTTTGGCCATCAATCTCTGGGCGAAGACTTGCAAGTTCTTCACTTGCCATTAGTTCCGCGATGCGCTCTTCCATCTCGTCCATACGACGAGCAAGGATGCGTGCCTTCTTTTCGTTGCGCGTCGTACAGTCACAACGAGTCAACACGTTTAATTCCGGCAGATAATCACCGGCGTCACGCACGTAACGACGCACTGCACTATCGGTCCATCCCATTTGATATGTATGGAAACGGCCACTAATTGCAACAAGCTCTGACACTGCAGCAATGTCATCGTTTGGATACTTCATTGCTTTCATTCGCTCACGTGTCATACGTGCACCAACAACTTCGTGATGGTGGAAGGTCACGCCTTTGCCTTCTTTGAATCCACGCGTGCGTGGCTTACCAATGTCGTGGTACAACGCGGCAAGACGCGTAATACGGAAATCAAAATCGTCGCGCGCTTCGCGTTGCACGTTTTCAACAACAGCAAGAGTGTGAGTGAGAACGTCTTTATGTCGATGAATCGGGTCTTGTTCAAGACGCATCAATCGCAACTCTGGCAAGAAGTGATCAACCAAACCAGTATCAATAAGAAACCACAGGCCAAAGCTTGGCTTCTTTGTCACCATCAACTTGTCGAACTCCACCCGCACGCGCTCAGCAGAAACGATGGTGAGTCGATCTGCCATCGCAGTGACTGCCTCTGTAATGGTGGGATCGGGCGCGACCTCAAGTTGAGAGATGAAACGTGCGGCACGCAACATGCGCAGTGGGTCATCGCTGAATGATTCTTCGGCAGACAAAGGAGTGCGCAAATTGCGCGTCATGAGATCTGCGGCGCCTCCAAAGGGGTCAACGAGAGTTGGCGTATCACTAGTTAGTTCCAGCGCCATGGCGTTAATGGTGAAGTCGCGACGAGAGAGGTCGACATTGATTTCATCCGCGTACACCACTTCTGGTTTGCGGGAATCAGGTGAATATGCCTCGGCGCGGTGCGTCGTGATTTCATAAACACGCTCACCAATCTTCAATCCGATGGTGCCGAAACGCTCGCCCTGGGTCCACACCGCATCGGCGATGTCGGCAACAATGCGCTTTATTTCCTCTGGTCGAGCCGTGGTTGTGGCATCAAAGTCCATCTCCGCTGGGTTCAGTGTGCCGTCGGTGGCTCCCATGAGCAAATCGCGCACGGTGCCCCCCACCAGGTACAGGCGATGACCAGCATCGCGAAAACGCGAAGCCAGAGGAGCCATTTCCTCAAGAATGGGTGCGAAACGTGGTGGGATCATGGTGATAGCGCGTTGCCATATATACATAGGTACAAATGGCGACCGCCCAAGGCTAGGCATGGAACCGCCTGAACTGGTGTCCTTCCCACAGTCCGAACCACTGCTACCAAGTGGGGACTACCGTCTGAGGGGTGAATCTGGTGGAACACACCCCCAAGCGAGGGATTATTTGGTCGGGTGCAGCCCAGGCCGCGGTCCGTCCTTGGGCGGGTCAACCATCTCGGGCGTTTCTCATGATCTCTGGGTCTCATAGCCCCGACACCGAATTACCTGGTCCCGAAGTTCTGGAAGGTTGGCTCGCAACCATGACCCGTTGGGGGTATGGAAGCGTGCGCACATCCGCGATGTCGCCCCAAGCCGCCACTGCTCTTGGAGATGTCGGATTCCAACCCGCGCAAGACCTCGTCCTGCTGAGACTCAAACATCTCAGGGCTCCGGACTACAACATTCCCGCCGACATTGCCCCGCGGCCCATTCGGTTCTTACGCCGACGACACAATGTCATCAACGACATCCTTGAAATCGACCGGGTGGCTTTTGGCAGCGAATGGCACTTAGACCGAGAGACTTTTCATGATGCGCTCTCAGCAACTCGACGGGTCCGTCTCTTCACATCGCGGCATCGGGGCGCCATCGAGGGCTTCGTCCTTGTCGGTACCACTGGTGAAACTGGTTTCATCCAACGCCTGGCCGTACGCCCTGAAGCACGACGCTCGGGCGTGGCGTCTCGCCTCATTGCCAGCGCCGTTGAATGGTCTTATGCCCGTGGTTGCACAAACACGGTAGTGAATACCGAAGTCACTAACGACGCCGCATTGGGGCTCTACCGCAGCCTTGATTTCGTCGATATGAATCACGGACTCACAGTGTTGGAGAGATCGCTGTCATGAGGAAGGTCCTTCGTTCACTCACAGCTTTCACCGTTCTTGTATTGGCATCGCTTCCATTGTCTGTCGCGCCGCTACACGCACGCGAACTTCTTTCGTTGTCTGTCATCAACCACACCTTTAATGTCACTACAGCAACGCAACTTCTCTTTGTCTTCGAAGATGATCCGGTGTTTGTTGGCAACACGGTGGAAATAGAGCTTCACCGTCGTGTTGCTTCACGTCGTTCATTGCAATCAATCGCAAGTGGTGATGCTCGGCCTGGTGTCCTTGACGCGGTAACTCTCTCGTCCTATCAGGTACGACGCATCAATAACAATGTGCAGTTCAGCGTGCCGCTATCGCAGAAATTAGATTCGCCTCAAACATTGAACGCAGCTTTCGATGGTATCTACCCCGTCACTATTCGAGTGCGCGATAGCAAATCTCGAGAAGCAATAGCTGAAGTGTTGACGTTCATCAACGTGCATCGTGAAAGCAATCCCGAAACAGTTGTGCAATCAAGCACACTCGTTCGTTTACGTGCAACGCCTTCACTGCAGTCAGATGGATCCGTCATCATTACCGATGAGACCCGCACGCGCGTCACACAATTCATTGAGTTTCTGCAAGGACGCAGCTATCCCCTCACTGTCTCGGTTCAGCCTGAAATCATTGGCGCTTTGGCAACATCGGCCGACGAAACCGATAAGCAACTTTTCGTAGAACTCCGTGAAGAGTTGCGTCGGCGAAGCGTGACGACTGCACCGTTCGTTCCTACCGATCCATCAATGTTTGCTGCAATGAATATGCGTGAGGATTTCATTGAACAAATTCGCGTTGGAGAAGACACGTTGAACAAATGGTTGCCAGGAGTCGCGATCCAACGCAGTTCATATATCGCGGATCACTATCTCACCACGGAGGGCATCAAACTTCTCCGTACTGCAGGAATTGTCTCCGTTATTCTTTCGCCCCGAGCACAGCAAGGCATTTCTGTTTCTCGAAATAGCAATGTCGTGATGAAGCCCATTGGTGTGAATAGCAACAACGTTGCAGTCATCGCAGTTGATTCGTCTGTCGCAACCGCAGTGACGAACGGCGGCAAAGAATCATCCGAAGTTCTTGCTGGTTATCGTGCTGCCGCAGAGTTGTTAGCGACACGACAAGATCTTCTCGACTCTGGTCATTTGCCATCTTCTGTTCGTCTTTTGTTGTCGTCAACTCCAGGAGACATCAGCGGCAACACGTTGTCTATTGCTTCAACTGCTCTTGCAG
>Ga0222712_10003053_pt1 | contig 18613 bp, 12 predicted proteins | sample C33_657DmetaG_FD_165043 | JGI IMG/M metagenome (GOLD analysis project Ga0222712, IMG submission 165043) | Estuarine water microbial communities from San Francisco Bay, California, United States - C33_657D | ecosystem: Environmental > Aquatic > Marine > Unclassified | place: USA: California...
AATTGTCAACGTTTAAAATTGTATTGAATGAAAAATATACATCAACCAAGATTTTCAGTTTTTTTCACTTTATTTCTTTCAGTTTTTATACTGATTGCAGGTACTAGCTGCAAGAAAATGCTTGGCCTGAAATTGCAACAGAGTGTTGATCATGTCACCTCAACGCTTGATCCCCGCATCAACAAGACTGCACTGGAATATCTTCAGGACAGGAGCTATAAAAGTTCTTCCGATACAATCTTTAACTTGATGTACCAGGGACTTAGGTATGCAGGTATTGATTCAATGGAATACGCAAAAACAAACAGGACCTTTATTTTCTTGCACAATGATGCCATCAGAAGGATTTCAGCTGGTAAACCAACAACTGACTGTTTTTTCGGTAGGTATACCATACCAGGGAAAACAGTAACGAAGTGGTCTGACTATCCTGTTTCCTTTGTGAAAAATTATTTTCTTTATCTCATTTCCGATGGCCAGTATACCTTCGAAACCCTTACGCCAGACAATAAAGAAATGCAAACCCTGATGCCTAAAAATGTGGATCCTCTCAACCCGGACGGTTCGATGGTATTGCGGGTGGTCAATGACAGGGATTCAAAGATCAGGGTCAATGATTTTCCTGAAACCATCTCTTACACTACTCAGCGGTTTACTTTAATCAGAACAGGGGGTATCATCAGCAACAGTGGGCCTATCCATGTGGCAGACCGAGTGATCGAATACAGGGTTAAATAGCCTGACAATATTTTAGTTCTAGCAATGTTAATTAACGGTCCATTCATTATCTTAGTGAGCAGTAAATTAATCATTACAATCAGTACAGATGAAACAACCCATTTTTAGTAAGCCAGTACTAGTCTTATTTTTCTCTTTTTTCTGCATCCTTACTTTTGCACAGTCCAGCAAAAAAGAGATGGAGCAGATGATTGATCAACAATTCAAGCTAGCTGCCAGTCAATACAAAATCCTCGAAAAAAATGTTCCTGATTCCATGATGCCCAAAACGGTGAACAAGAGTACCGGTAAGGTGGAATCAAGCAATACGAAATGGTGGTGCAGTGGATTTTTCCCAGGCAGCCTTCTCTATATTTATGAGCATACCAATGATCAGGAGGTGTTGAAGATTGCACAAAAAAGATTGGCCATCCAGGAAAAGGAGAAACACTATACCGGAAACCACGATCTTGGTTTCATGATGTATTGCAGCTTTGGTAATGCATACAGGTTGTTCAAAAAGCCTGGAGATAAGGCTACAATCGATACTGCGGCAGCTTCGCTGACCACCCGCTACAGGCCACAAATCAAGTCTATCCAAAGCTGGAACAAGAACCAGAACTTCAATTGCCCGGTGATCATTGACAACATGATGAACCTTGAACTGTTGTTGTGGGTATCCCAAAACGGAGGAGACCAACGCTTCCGTGAAGTGGCCATCAACCATGCCAACAGTACTTTGACCAACCATTACAGGCCTGATCACAGTGCTTTTCATGTATTGGATTATAACCTGGAAACCGGAAAATTCATTGGCAAGAATCATCAGGGATACAATGATGCTTCTGCCTGGTCCCGCGGTCAGGCCTGGGGTTTTTATGGGTTTACCATGATGTACAGGTTTGTGAAAGATGAGAAATACCTGCAGCAGGCACGTGACATTGCACAATTCCTCTTGAACCATCCGAACATGCCAACGGATAAAATCCCATACTGGGATTTTAATGCACCCAACATTCCAAACGCATTGAGGGATGCATCAGCTGCTTCTATCATTGCTTCCGGTTTGCTGGAGCTGTCCAGGTATACCAAAGGAAAGGAAAGCAGCAATTATGTTGATGCAGCCAAACAGATCATTGTGAAACTGGCTTCAGAAGAATACTTGGCGAAGCCTGGTGAAAATGGCGGATTTCTATTGAAACATGGGGTTGGATTTTTCAATGCCAACTCAGAAGTTGATCAGCCGTTGACATACGGAGATTATTACTTCCTGGAAGCCATGCACCGCTACAAAGAGTGGATTTTGAAATGATCAAGGCTTAAAAGCCTTTCATGATTGATTTGATGGTTTCCTTGTGTTGAATGCTAACACCCACTACAGGGAGGCGGAAAGATTCTTTGACAACCCCGAGTTCTCCAAGATAAGTTTTTACGCCGCTGGGGCTGCCTTCAGCGAACATAGACTGGATAACAGGAAGCATTTTTTCGTGTGTGGGACGCGCCTCAGCAAACTTGCCTTCGAGGCAAAGATTGACCATGGCTGAGAATTCCTTTGGGTATGCATTGGCCAAAACAGATATGACTCCGATTGCACCACAGGCGATGAGTGGAAGTGTGATGCCATCATCTCCGCTGATCACTTCAAATCCTTCAGGTTTGTCTTTGATGATCTGCATGATTTGTTCCATGTTGCCTGAAGCTTCTTTTGTGGCGATGATGTTTTTGCAGGCATTGGCAATCCGAAGGGTGGTGGCCGTGCTTACATTCATTCCAGTTCTTCCTGGCACATTGTACATGATCAAGGGTAGGGGAGCAGCATCATTGAGGGCTTTGTAATGCTGAAAAATACCCTCTGCATTGGGCTTGTTATAGTATGGGCTTACAGAAAGAATTGCACTGTAGCCTGTAAGGTCAAATGCTGAGAACGCCTCGATCACTGCCCTTGTATCGTTTCCACCTATACCTGCCACAAGTTTTACCCTTCCCTTATTGAATTTGTTTACCAGGGTAAATACCAGCTGTTTTTCTTCTTTATTCAAGGTGGCATTCTCACCTGTTGTTCCAAGCGCTACGAGGTAATCCACCTTGCCATTGACCAGGTGTTCCACCAACCGCTCGATTCCTGATTGATCGATATCTCCGTTTTCTAAAAATGGGGTCACTATGGCTACACCTGTGCCCGAAAATGGGTGCTTGGTCATCGTAATGAATTATGAAACTTGATTGGTAATTTCTTCCCACCTTCCCATATTGGAGAATTTTTCAATTCGCTGGTCAATGCGGGTTTCTGGATCTATTGACTTTAGCTCTGCTATCGCTTTTACAACTTGTTCCTTCATCATGGCAGCTGCCTCATCATGGTTCCAATGAGCACCACCCAATGGTTCAGGGATGATGCCATCCACCAAGCCAAATCCTAGCATATGCTCAGAGGTCAATTTGAGTTCATCGGCAGCTTTTTCTTTGTGGTCCCAGCTTCTCCAAAGGATTGAGCTGCAACTTTCAGGAGAAATAACAGTGTACCAAGTGTTTTCCATCATGTATACCTTGTCTCCGACGCCAATACCCATTGCCCCGCCACTGGCGCCTTCACCAATGATGACGCAGATGACAGGTACTTTGAGGCGAAGCATTTCAAATATGTTTTTTGCAATGGCTTCTCCCTGTCCTCTTTCTTCAGCTTCTATTCCAGGGAATGCACCGGGGGTATCCACCAACGTAACAACAGGTTTGTTGAATTTTTCGGCCAGCTTCATCAACCTGAGTGCTTTTCGATAGCCTTCAGGGTTGGCCATCCCAAAATTCCTGAGTTGGCGGGTTTTGGTATTGCTGCCTTTCTGCTGGCCAAGGATCATGACGGTGTTCCCGTCAATTTTTCCAAATCCGCCGACAATGGCTTTGTCATCTTTGAAATTCCTGTCGCCATGCAATTCCACAAAGTCTGTGCATATCCTTTCTATATAAGAGAGCGTATATGGCCTGTCTGGATGCCTGCTCAGCTGTACTTTCTGCCAGCTGGTGAGGTTGGCCGTGATTTCCTTCTTTTTGTCCAGAATTTTTTCCTCCAGTTGACGGACGGAGTCTGAGAGGTCAATCTTGTTCTTTTCTGCAGTCAGTTTGAGTTGATCAATCTGATCAAAAAGATCCTTGATTGGCTTTTCAAAATCCAAAAACTGTCTTGAGTTGTTATCTCCCATGGATTCAATTTAGATTTCTGCGGGGGTAAAGGTAATAAAATTTCATTCAACCCGCCTGCTTCTTGATATCCTGTTGTTTTGTGGATGTGTCACTTCTGAAAATGCTGCTTAAACATGAATTTTTTGTTTATTAAAAAAAACTTAATATTGATAACTTTTTTAAAAAGAACAAAATCATTGCTTATGCCCACCTTATCAAGTCTCCGGACTGGGATGAAATCTCATCTCCCATCTTTTCTTTTATTATTAATGCTGCTTCCATTCCTTTCCTTTGGACAGCAAAAAACCATCACTGGTACCGTAAAGGATGACGCCGGTGAACTGCTTTCCAACATTTCTGTGGTCATCAAAAAAAAATCAACAGGAACTACCACTGATGCAAAAGGAAACTTCAAAATCAATGCAGCTGTGGGAGATGAAATTCTCTTTACATCAGCTGGTCATGAGGAATTTTCGCTGAAAGTCGATGCCAGAAATGAATACATCATTGCCCTCAAACCCAAAACATCAGCCCTCAATGATGTTGTCGTCGTGGGTTATGGACGCCAAAAAAAGGTAAACCTTGTTGGTGCCGTTTCACAGGTCAATGTAGATGAGAAGATTGTCAGCCGTGCCTTGCCAAACGTTTCTTCTGCATTGACGGGTCTTGTGCCTGGTTTGCAGGCAGTACAGTCATCAGGTATGGCAGGTAATAATGAGGCCAGCCTTATCATCAGGGGTCTTGGAACGGTTAATAATGCAAGTCCTTTGATTGTAGTGGACGGAATGCCGGATGTAGACATCAACAGGATCAACCTGAACGATGTGGAGTCTATTTCAGTTTTGAAGGATGCAACTTCTGCCTCTGTTTACGGATCAAGGGCCGCGAATGGAGTTATCCTTATTACTACCCGTAGTGGAAAAGGAGCCAAGAAAACATCCCTGAACTTTACAAGCAACAATTCAGTGGTAGCGCCTACAAGAGGACTGGATTTCATGGACGATTACTCAAGGGCAATAACAGTTCAGCAACAAAGGACTGCTGTAGGTACATTGGCTGGTAACCAATTGTTTAAATTGGGAACAGTGGATGAGTGGTTGGCAAAATCCATGATTGACCCGGTTAAATTCCCCAACACAGATATTTGGGACATCATCCTCAGGCCAGGTATGTACAACAACTACAATCTTTCGGCAACAGGAGGAAGTGACAACAACAACTTCTTTGTATCTGCAGGGGTAAAGGATGAAAAAGGATTGCAGATCAACAATGACTACAAGCAATACAATGCACGTTTCAACTTTGATTCCAAAATCAAGAACAACATGAATGTTGGTTTCCGTTTCAATGGAAACTGGTCAACGTTCAGGTATGGATTGTCAGAGGGTTTCAATGATCCAGATGCATCCAATACTGCAGGAAATGACATGCAATATGCCATTGCTGGTATCTTGCCTTATGACCCCAAAACAGGATATTACGGTGGCGTAATGGCATATGGAGAAGATCCACAAGCCTACAACCCCTATACTTTGTATATCAATAGCCCTTCACAGAACAACAGACAAGAGGCGAATACACAAATGTATTATGACTGGACGCCGATTAAGGGGCTTACTGCAAGGATTGACTACGCATTGAACTATTACAATCAATTCTCTTGGTCTGCAGCAACACCCAACCAGGCCTATAATTTCCAGACAGAATCATTCGGAAGCAGAACATATGTTGGTCAGAATGCAGGTATTTCCAACAGCACAAGCACTGGTTTCAAGACCTTGCTCAACGGACGATTGAACTACAATACCAAGATTGGTAAGGAACATGATATTGCTGCAGTTGTTGTTTACAATGAGGAATATTGGTATGGTCGTTCACAGGGAAGTTCAAGGAACGACAGGTTACACCCAAGTTTGTCAGAAATCAATGCGGCCCTTACAGATATTCAATCCACCAGTGGTTCATCCTTTTCTGAAGGCTTGAGGTCTTACATTGGCCGTTTCAACTATACAGGATTCAACAAGTATCTTTTTGAAGCCAACTTCAGGGTGGATGGTTCATCCAAATTTCTGCCAGGCAGCCGCTTTGGATTCTTTCCATCAGCTGCAGTGGGTTGGAGGTTTACAGAAGAGAAATTCATTCAAAAGCTTACCGATAAGTTCCTTACCAGTGGTAAGCTGAGGGCTTCTTATGGAAGCCTGGGTAACAACAGTGGTGTGGGCAGGTTTGAGCAACAGGAGACCCTCACCAACCTGAATTATGTTACCGGAACAAGTGTGCAGCGTGGTTTTGCCAACAGCAAAATGATCAACAGGTTTCTTTCCTGGGAAACCACAACTGTCTTCAACCTTGGTCTTGATCTTGCTTTCATGCGCAATCGCCTGACTGCTGCTGTTGATTACTACGATCGTTTGACTACCGGTATGAACAGGCCTTCAGAATTTTCAACCTTCCTCAGTGCCGCTTACAGCCCTGCCCCAAGGACCAATATTGGCAACCTCAGAAACAGGGGTGTTGAAATTGACGTGGCATGGAAAGACAGGATCGGAAAATTGCAATACGGCTTTAACCTGAATGGAGCATTCAATACCACCAATCTTGAGAAGTGGAACCAGTTGCTGCTAAGAGGCAATGTATTCCTTGAAATGCCTTATCAGTTTGTTTATTCTTATCAGGACAATGGTATCGCGCAAAGCTGGGCAGACATTTACAAGAATACCCCACAGGGCGCTGCTCCTGGAGATTTGCTCATGAAGGATTTGAATGGTGATGGAAGAATTACCGCAGATGACAGGAAAGCATATTCCAATCTACAGCAGGAAAGGCCAACCACTACTTTTTCTTTCAACTCTTATGTTGCATTCAAAGGATTTGATTTCACCGTCTTCCTTCAAGGTGCAGCAGGCAGGAAAGACTACTGGCAGACCATCTACAACAATACCAATTTCAACAATGCCCGCTATGCCGCATCATGGGAACACTGGACCAACCCTTGGTCTTGGGACAACCGCAATGGACTCTGGCCAAGGCTGGGTGGAAGTGGAAACAACAGAAACCTTACAAGTTTCTGGTTGGATGACATGAGCTACCTGAGGGTGAAGAACCTTCAATTGGGCTATACTGTTCCTGCAAAGGTTCTTTCAAGGTTGGGCGTAACCAACTTGAGGATTGTTGGTTCTGCTGAAAATATTGGAACCCTCACTGCTTTCCGCGGATTGGATCCTGAAAAGCAGGGAGATGACAACAATGTCTATCCAATCAACAAGTCCTATTCATTGGCCATTAACCTCAGCTTCTAAATTTTGTGATGATGAAAAAACTATTCAATACTTCAAAAATAGCATTGGTTCTCCTGTTCGCAGGGATCCTGATTTTGCCAATATCCTGTAAAAAGGACCTGCTCGATCAAACACCAACAGGTGAATTGGCTGCTGTAAACTTCTGGAAAACAGATGCGGATGCAACAACTGCGCTCATGTCTGCCTATGCATCAGCAAGGGCTGTATTTGACCGCGATTATTATTTCGAAGGACATGGTGAATACACCAGGGTCAGGGGAACAAGTGCAACCAGTGGAAGCATCTTGCGGGGAGACGCCTACCAGGGTGCAACCTATAGCCCTTCAGGTTATGGAGCCAGCTTTGACAAGTACTTCAGCTACTTATATGGTACAGTAAACAGAACCAACTATGTAATTGAAAACATCAACAACAGGATGATTCCTGGTGCTACTGGAACCAGGCTAGCAACATTGGAAAGCATCATTGCTGAAGCTCGTTTGCTCCGTGGCATGACCTATTTCAGGTTGATATCCATGTGGGGTGATGTACCTTATATCGGTAGAATCATTTATGACAACAGCGAGGTAAAGGACATCAAAAGGTTGCCCATTACTCAGGTGAAGGATTCAATTCTTGCTGATTTTGATTACGCGGTAAACAAATTGCCAGCCAAACCTTCTGCCCTCGGACGTGCTGCAAAACCAGCCGCACTTTCCTTCCGTGGAAAGCTCAATCTTTATTGGGCAAGCTGGAAGAAAAATGGCTGGCCTGAGTTGGAAGGATTCACACAGAATCCTGCAGAAGCACAAGCCGCATTTGCAAAAGCTGCCGCTGATTTCAAATCTGTGATCAATGATTATGGCCTCACCTTGTACAAGAACGGTGATCCCGGGCAAATCGATGCGTTGGGTAAGGCTGATATTCTCCCCAATTATTTCGAGTTGTTTACACCCAAAGCAAATGGAGCAGCTGAGATGATCATGGTATTTACGCACTCAGGTACACCTACCAATCCTTCACAGGGTGAGGAATTAATGCGTGACTTTTCTGGTCGTACCATTGAAGGGTCACAGTGCTGGGCATCTCCAAGGTATGAGATTGCTGACAGGTACCAGTTGACCACTACAGGAGATTTTGCACCCAAAATGGTTCAGTTGAATCCAACAACCAATCCAGCTGCAAGAACCACATTGAACTCTGCTGTTAATCCCAATACATACGCGAATAGGGACTACAGGATGAAGTCCACTCTTATGTGGGATTATGAAATGTGTATTGGTTTGACTTCTTTGAAGTCTACCGGATTTTCACCCTTCATCTACCAATCATGGGCTGCCAACGTAACCATTGGTGGTGTAAAATACATTACCTACAACACGGATGGTTCCAATTCAGGATATGTGTTCAGAAAGTTCGTAAGGAACTATGAAGGCCTGGGAAGAAGCGAGGGTGACTATGCATACCCTGTCATGCGCCTGGCTGATGTGTTTCTCATGTATGCTGAGGCAACCAATGAAGTCAGTGGACCACAGGCGGATGCAGTAGCAGTTGTAAATCAAATCCGTCGCCGTGGAAATCTTCCTGCTTTGGCTCCCGCAAAATATGCCAGCAAGCAGGCTTTCTTTGATGCCATAGAGCAGGAGAGGATCATAGAACTGGTTGCAGAAGGTCAGCGCGGATTTGACCTCAGGCGCTGGAGGGCAATTGAAAAGGTATGGGGTCCTCCCGGTGGTGTTGGCGTATGGAGGCAAGATACTTATGGTGCAAACCAGGAAAGGTTTTACCTCAATGCAGTTGACCTTACCTACAAGCAAAACTATATTTTCAGGATACCTCCTGGTGAGCGTGACAGGAACCCCAATCTCACCCAGAACATTCCCTGGAGATAAGCTGCAGACCAAATACCTAATTATCAATTTTCAATAAGAAGCAATGGCCAAATATTTTAAAATAACCCTTTCCATCCTGATGATCTCTGCCATCATCATCTCATGTAAAAAGGACAGTCCTGTAGATGAAGACGGACTCTTGATCACCTTTAGGCAAGAATGTTTTGTGAGCAATTTCGAATTGCTGGGTGCTGATTTTGTAAGTGTCCGTTCAAAGACTGCGGTGATTGACACTGTAGCGCAAACGATAGATGTTGAGGTCTTGTTCGGTACTGACCTCAAGAATGTCTACCCTCAGTTTTCTTTGGCAACAGACTGCAAGTTGGATCCTAAGATTACCGGAAGAACAGACCTCTCTAACCTGGCTAGCCCCAAGGTATATACCGTAGTATCCGGCAACAGGAAGATCCGCAAGGACTACAAGCTCAACATCAAGTTTCAATAAAATCTCTATTTAAAACAATTGCGATGCGAAATAAAAACATTCAATTTTCCTTTCTGGTTATCATGATGCTGGCTTCATTGGTGGCATGCAAGAAAGAGGAATACACCATACCTGATCCAGTCTCTCAGTTGACCAATGATTGTATCAAAAGAACAATTGGCCCGAGTATTGTAAGCTTGCCCTTGGAGTTTGCTTATGCCATGGCCATTCCTAAATCCAGTGGTAAATTGGTTTCTGCGCAAGTGGAAGCATCTATTGCTGGTGCAACAGGTACTTACCTTGAAAACAGGTCATTCTATACCAACTCAAGTGGTGTGGATGTGCCAGTGTTGGTTGGTTCACCTTCTTTGACTGTTGACAAGAGTACAAAAGTGACCTATAGCATTGACACCAATGCGGCTACTCTTCGTTATTACTATGTCATTCCTGAGGAAGCTCGTGGTCAATCTGTTTCCTTTACTTTCTCAGTTACCAGCAGTGATGGAAAAACAGCTTCTTACAAGATGGGGCCCTATTCCATTTCCAAGATGAGCATCAAGAAAAATCTTGCTGTTTCCAATGGTGCAAATGCCTTTATCTCTATCGAGGATATGGCGGTTTACAATGCGGCTGCGGCAGCAGCTACACCAGGAAAAATAGACCTTATTTATTTGTACAGGGCTGCTCCAACCACTTTCACCCATGCCCTGGTTTCTCCAGCGGCTGATGCTGCATATCTCCCCGGTGTGACACTGCCAGCAGGATTGAACAGGAGTACCAAACTCAGGAAAGTATTCAATCTTCAGGACCGCAATTTGGCCAATTTACAATTTGGTATCTATGTGGATGATGTTGACCTCAGGGATGTTGACATGGTTGATATGCCCAATTATGCCATCGGCCTTAGGGCTGAAGCAGGTGTTTGGGTTGAAACCGCCGACAAGAAATACAGGGCTTACATATTTGTGAATTCAATCAATGCTGCCGGAACTGCTGTGATCAGCATGCTCCGCTACACTTTGTAAAATCATAGGAATGAATTTTAGCACCCACCATTACAGGATCTTGTTTTTGGTGGGTGTTTTTTTATGCCTGCTTTCTCCTCAGGCAATATCCCAAAAGTTCGTCCATCCTGGTATCGATCAGACAGCACAGGACCTTACCTTGATGAAGAAATTTGTTTTGGAGGGAAAACAGCCTTATAAGTCAGCATTTGACAAGTTGAAAGCGGCTGTGGACACCTCATTCTTGGTGAAGGCTCATACCCATGTGTTGCGCGGACCTTATGGCAGACCCAATATTGGAGGGGATGATTTGAGGAACGGTGCCAACCTGGCTTATGACAATGCCCTTGTATGGTATGTTACGGGAGACAAAAAGTATGCGAACAAAGCTATTGAAATCCTGAACGCTTGGTCTCCTATGCTCTGGGATTTTGACTACAATGATGCAAAGCTGCTTGCAGCCTGGACAGGTCATTTGATGTGCAACGCTGCTGAAATATTGCGGTATACCAATGCAGGCTGGCAGGCAAAAGATATTGATGCTTTTCGCAACATGCTGATGACAGTTTACTATCCTTTGTTGCGCCATTATTTCCCGCAGGCCAATGGAAACTGGGATGGTGCCATCATTCATTCACTGATGGCAATGGGCGTTTTCCTGGATGACAGAAAGATGTATGACAATGCCCTTGATCATTTCCTGCATGGTCCAGTGAATGGCAGCATTCTCAAATACATTTATCCCAACGGACAGTGTCAGGAAACACCAAGAGACCAGGGGCATGTTCAACTGGGGTTGGGTGAATTTGTTGGAGCAGCACAGATTGGCTACACACAGGGTGTTGATCTTTTCTCCATCGCCGATAACAGGATAGGCCTGGGATATGAATACACAGCTGGATTTTTGCTGGGGCAACAACCCCAATGTTATTGTATCGTTTCAGAAAGAGCCAAAGGCCTCAGGGATGATTACGAGTACGTGTACAGGCATTATCTTTCAAAGGGTATAACATTGCCATGGACAAAGAAAGCGGCAGATTCAGTGCGTCCCAAGGCCTCCAGAAGCATATTGTCTGCTGTCAGGTATTCATCTGCACCCACGAATGCTGTAAAGGCTGTACCCAAACCTTCTCCTGTGGCTTATGTGGCTGGAGCGGTAGCCAATCCTGCCAAAGCTTATCCCCAGAATCCTTTTATCGTACATCCCGGACAATCCATACAGGCAGTTCTCGATTCATCCTCTCATACCGGAAGATGGGTGATCCTTAAAACTGGAGTCCACACCCTCCCCTCAACATTGAAAATACCCAGTGGCATTACATTGGCAGGTGAGGGGATAGGTACTATTCTTTTCTTAGATCCCAATTCAGGCATGCGAGATGCCATGGTCAATGCCTCAAATGATCTGCAGGATGTTACCATTCTGGACTTGGTGATTGAAGGAGCATTGAAGACACAAACAGGAGATGACCCCAACTCAAACAGGTCTTTCAAGGGTGGCTATAACCGAGGTGGTATTTTGTTCCGTTCCCTCAGTGAAGGTCAGATGAAGAACATCAACCTGCTCAACATCACCATCCGAAATTGCACCTTCAATGGAGCATTCATCAGTGGTGCAGACAACCTCCGCATCCAAAAATGTGATTTCAACGAAAATGGGGGTAATGCAGTTCCAGGACCCAAAATTCAGCACAACCTTTTGCTGAGCCATTGCAGGCAGGTCAACATCAGTGGCAGCAGGATGGCTACATCTCCATTTGGTAGCGGCATTGCATTGGATCATTGCAGTGACGTTGTTGTCACTGATTGTGAGGTGGCCAGAAATGCATGGTATGGTATCTTGGTTTCAGAAAGCAATAATATCGCCATTGACAAAAGCCTGATCGAAGCCAATGATAGGTCAGGCATCTTGTTGGAGTTTCTTTATCACGGCAATTCAGGCATCAAGATCAATGATAACCTGATCCATTATAACAATGGATTTGGTCTTGAATCCTATGCAAGCAAGCAGTTTGTATCCCGCAATACCTATGCAGGCAATGGCAATCTTTCACAGCAAGAGAAAATCAGTGCCGAGAAAATCTTGATCATGCAATAATTCCTCTTGAGATCATTGCATGCTTTATGTCCTCATTTTTTTATCCCTTTTTATTAAAGCTTGATCAACTGATTTTGACCTGCCGGATGCTCAGTCTTTATGCCGTTGATGATCAGCGTTGTTTTTTGGTTGCAACTCAGTTCAACCATGTTCTCTTTGATCTGGATATGGGCAGCCCCGTTGGGTTGACTTGAAATGATGGAGTATTGTCCATGGCTGATTTCCTGGCCATCCCCAAGGTAAATATAGTCGGGCCTTCCATTGATCAGGTTGATGATACCAAAATGACCTTTGAATCTCCATTGGTTTTTCTGGTGGCTTTTGTTTTCATTGGTTGATTGCAGGATGATTTGCCTGTCTCCCTTCGTACCGATAACATTGAGCGCACTAAATGAGACAGGATCAGATTTATCTTCCATTTCAACCCTGTCTATGCTCCGCCCAGCATCTCCACCAAAAGGTTCATAGATGGCAATGAATGGCTTGCTGACCGCTTCTCCTTTTTGCCTTACAATGAGTGTAGGTGTTTTGGTAGTTCTGAAGATTGGTTCAGCAGTTTTACTGATAGGTGCAATTCCGGTATAAAAACTTCGATTGATTTCTCCAGGAAACAATACCTGCATGTATTTATTGGGTCGGTTTTTTTCCTCAATGGTGAACAGCGCTGCTACGTCTTGGCGGGTTTCTCCTGAGGACTGGATGTTTGTAATGGCACTGAACCCGGGTGGATCAAAAGGCTTTTGTGAAACGGGGAATTGGGTTGGCTTTAGGGCGATGGGATTTCGCTTGCTATCCTTCAATTCAAGTTGATGGCCAATGTTGTGGTAAACATATTCATTGCTTACAGGGTGTGATGACCTGTAAATGTCAAGGTAGTAACCAGTGGTGGGAGAGGTGCGAACAATGGCCATTGTTCTTTGCTGGTTTGTTTTTGTGCTACCATCCGTGTATCGAGTGTCGGTAAAGGAGCAATGGGGTGAAACAGCGGTCAGTCCTGCCTTTGGCTCCATCGCCTTCAATTTGATTTCTCCTATTTTCTTGGTGCCCCCACCTCCTTTGAAATATGGTACGGAGCCTGATGAAGCACCTGCAACGACTGTATTGTGCGCAGCCCATTGCGAATAGTATTTGACATGTGAAACGTGTTCATAATTGGTGCCGTTTCCAGGATCTGGCCCCATTACGGTTCCTGCTCCATACAACTCCATGGACATTCCATTGGCATGGTTATGGTTGTAGGTGGCACCTTGAACCACATACATCAACCCCGTCTCCTTGTCTGATCCATTTCTTTGCAGATAGGCTTTTGCAAAGTCCAGTTCACCACTGCGCGGCCATTGGTACCGAATGGCATTGTTCAGCGGCAGTTCAGGCAGATAAGAAAGCAGTCCTAGGTAGTTGGATGATTCCCGCTTATAGCCCTTCTTGTCTATCAGCACTTGCATTGCAGCCGCGAGCTGGGGCAGGATGGGGTTGGCATATTTTTTAGCCATGGCCATACCAATCTCTAGGCATTCTGCACTTTGGGTAGCCGGTCCCGTATCCCCAAAAGAAGGAGCCATCAAATTGGGAAATGAATATTTCAACATCACATAAGAGGCTTGCAACAATTCCGGGCTTTTGCTGAAAATATCGTACCCGTTTTTTTCCATGGCAATTGAAGATATCAGCAAATTGCTTACAGGAAAATTATGGTAACCACTGGGCTCCTCCCAATGTCCATCTGGCGTCATCATTTGTTTTACCGTCGATGGGATGCTGAGGTGTCCACAAGTTCCATTGATGGTGTCTTTGGTGGTATAGTACTGAAGATAAAAATCTCTTTTACTTTTGTTCTCTAACGCCAGTGCGGAGAAGACCATGGCAGGGGCTTGTGCGGCATACCAGTTGTTGGCCCAAAACCCTCTGAATGTCATGGTATTGGCAATTTTTTCAAAAACCGGCTCATACCATTTTGTTTCATATTTGTTTTCTCTGAGGTAGTCATAAAGAAAATCATAAACCAATGGCAATTGCTGATAGTTTCTGTCGCCTAGCGTTTGTATGGAAAGAAAACCTGTGCGACAAGGCCCATGAATAGGATTTTGGAAATAGGCACCTCTTGCCCATTGTGAGAGAATGTCGGCAGCAAATTTTGCATATTCTTCCTTGCCACTCAACCAATATAAAATTGATGCATCCAGGGCCAGTTGATTGATCTCTCCATTGATATCATCTACAAAGGTTTGTGGACTGACCCATTCCTTTTTTCCACCCGGTCCTTCTTTTTGAAGATACATCATCATGGAAGTATCATAGGGCAACAGCTCTTCAATACTTGGTTCACGGTATGAATATCCATCCTTGCTTACTGGAGGGCGTTTGTGTGGGGCTACCCGAACAGTAGGATAGGGCGCATTCCCTGCATAACTGACAAGGGCTGTGCCTTCGGCATCTGAATAAAATTCAGTGTAATGTTTTCCTTTGCCACGGTTCATCAAATAGCGGCTCAGGATCCACTCAGGGTCATTTTTATGTCTTTCAACATAGGGCTTGAGCTTGCCTTCCATTTGTTTGACAATATCAGCAGCCCATGCATGATCCTTTATTTTGTTGAGGATGATTGCTCTGTCTTCCGTGTTTACAAGAATATGGGGATGTTTTTCCTGGGCTTGAGGTAGTTTAATGAAACCCAGAAACAACAGGGAGAAGATAAAAATATTTTTCATGTCAGTTTTTTTGAGCGAATATTTTGCAGGAGCCAATTCATTGGTTGTTCTTCAGTGCAATGGGTTTTTCAACATTGTTTTCCATGTTGTAGGGAAGTTTAAAAACATCCCCTTTTTTGTTGCTGAAATACAGTTCAGACCTGGAAAATTCAGCCGCATTACCATCGGCCCAGAATGCATAGAAGTCTTTGTGGGCATGCAATGGCCTTCTTGCATAAGAATGGTTTTGGGTGCTGTTTTCTGTCAGCATTTTTTTCTTTTCCCATGTCATGCCCTCATTTTTACTTTCCCAAACAGCCATTTCGCCACCCGTACCATAGCGTTGATGGCCTGGTTCTGTCGGGCCAATGATGGTCCAGTGTTCCTTTTCTATATACAATGATCCCATGTCATAATTGTGTGTTGAAGCAGTTACCCGGTGTTCATTCCATCGTCCATTTTTCCAGTGAAAAATCATCCAATCCCTGGGGTCTCCTTGTGGGCCGGGTTGATGATGTTGGCTGATCAAAGCCAATACAATGGGATTGCCATCCTTGTCAAAGTTCAGGTCGTTCAGGTACACTAGTTTGTTTTCTTTTTCAAAATCATGCACCATGGCAGGATGCTGTTTTGTTGAAAGGGGTGTTGATACTGTTTTGCCATCAATGGTCTGCCAGGATTTTCCCATGTCTTCCGATTGAAGCAGGTAGAGATTGGTTCGCCTGTCCACGTTTCCTCCGGGATGGTAATTGAAAACCGTCACCATTTTGTTGCCATACAATCCAGACAATTGGTAATGTCCTCCCATACCGGCCAACTTTTTATCTGCACTCCAGTTCATCCCATCTTCGCTCGTTCTCCAATAAAGTTCCCTGCCATTGGTGTATTTGGTGAACAGGTAGAAAAATCCATTTCCAGGCATGAACCAAGGCTGCGGATAGGTCATTTCCCCTCTGCTTATTTCTGTGAACTTTTCAATCGAATATGGTTCATTGCTTTTAAAAATCAGGCCAGGTCTGCTGGTATTTCTTCCACTCACAAAGACCCAGATGTATCCTTTGTCGTCGATTGAAATGGAAGCATTGTCGTGAGGATCATTGACGCCTTCCTTGTCATGCACAATGGTGGGTTTAGGCACCTGGTTTTTGTTGTGATCATAATAGGAGATCGCAATCAACAAGTGCTTTTCATTTTTAGCAGTCGTGGCGCCATATACAAAAAATGTTTTGTTCGCTTTTTTGCTGAAAATCGCTACAGGCAAGTGATTGGCGGTATAGGTTCCCAAGCCTCCAGAGTATTTGTCTCCGTATGCAGAAAATTGCCCCAGGGTAAACCAGATGCCTTTGTAGCCTTCGGCTTTGTCTTGCGCCAGTGATGGGATCGCCTGCATTGCGCAGATGAACCCTGTCCAGAAAAACTTCAGCATGACCCGATCAATTCTTCCAATTTTCAAGTGCCGGTATATTTTTAGGATTGCTATTCTCTTTCTCGCCAGGAATCAGCCTTACGTTCAAAGCGATTTTTGTGTTGGCGGGAACGATTACTTCAAAGCCTGTCAGGATGGTGCCAGGGTTGGGAGCATCGTAAGATTTAGGTGGGTCGGTTGACCAGGTTTTCATTTTGAGGTTGGGTAATTTTCCCACATCCAGGGTGAGGATCTTTCCATCTTTGGTGAGCAAAGCCTGATGGTCATTGATGATGCGCACATCAGCGGGTGTTAGCATGGTCCAGCGGATGGTTGTTTCCTTGCCCAGCGTTTCAATCTCATCCCTGATGACAACATGGTCTTTGTTCACGATGGCAATCCCTCTTTTTGATTGTGCAACCTGACCTTTATAGATCTCTGAGAGGTTGGTAACGGTATGCATGAAGGCAGGATTTTTAGATGATGCAATAAAAGGAGCATGGCCCGTTACCAGCTGGTGCTGGCTGTCAATGGCCAGGGTATTGTGCACAAGGTTGGTGAGCCTGAAAACGGTCCATCTCTCTGCATCCTGTGTTCTTCCAAACAATTTTATGCCCTTTGATTCCAGTGATTCATAGTCTTGCATGCCAAAGTCCATGGCCCATCTTACCCCGTCTGATTCCATCACGAATGAACCAATGTCCATGTGGGCATGGTTGATGGACACTGATCCACCTTTGGTTGCCACGTAAATGGCATTGGGGTCGGTCCAGGAGGTGCGCATCATGGCAACAGGATTTTTTCCATTTCCCAGCCATATGGTTTCTTTTGGCGCACTGATTTTATCTATGGAAATGCCACCGCTCCACAACATGATGGCGGGGAAAAGCCTGTCCAAGACCAGTGCTTCTGGTTTTCTTGTTTTCAGGTAGCTTCTTTCCACCCAGAGCAAAGAAGGATCTTTCACTTTGTTGGCCAACCAGAACATGGCGGGGTGAAGGCCGCCGCCACCACCGGCATCTGAATAGTTGAAAGGCTTGCCAGTGGCTCCTGTCATGTTTTCCATGAAGCCTGCTGTTTTCATGAATCCGGGCAACTGATTGAGACCAAAATCCTTTCCAAACAATTTTTCTATGGCACTGATAAACATCACGTTGAAGCTGGTTCCATATCCCCAATAGCATATCCTTCAGGGTAGACTCCGTCCGGGGCATAATCATGCATAGGCAGTACGATGGAAGATATGGCCCTGTTGATGATTTCTTTGGCAAGCGCAGGATGGTCCTCGTAAATTGCCATTGCACCGTAGGTCATGCCTGCATTGCAGACCTGGTTCCAATTGTGTTCTGCCTTCAGCCAGCTGTTGTATCTTGACTCCATCGATGGCTCCAATCCTTTTTTCAAAATGGCCTCCTTGATGGTGGATTTTGAAGCGGCTGACAAATCGTTGTAGAGCCAGTCATAGCCAATGGCAACGGCCATGGTCATTTCAGCCACATCAAGAAAATGCGAAGGGTTCCAGTCGCTGAATCCTGCAATGGCCAGCATCTCTTTTTCTGCCCTGTCCAGGTATTTTTTGTCTGCTGTTGTGCGGTAGGCATAAGAAAGGAAAAACAACCTTCGCAGTGCTTCCCGGGATTTATCCAAAAGGCGTCTTCCAATTTGAATTCTTTGAACAGGTGCAATGGAGAGCAGCCTATCTGATTCATTGAGGATGGCCTGTTGGGTATTGGCCCAAACCGTATCCTTGCTGATGCTCAATTTGATGTTAGCTTCTTCGCCCTTCAACAGCAAGATCCGAGGATGTGCCTGAATGGCTTTGATTTCTCCGATATGGTCTGTTTGTGCAGTTGCTGTCTGTTGAATGAGGATGAGCAACAGGAGAACTTTGCATGACTTTAAAAATGGATTCATGGTATATGGCTTCGTTT
>Ga0222712_10003054_pt1 | contig 18596 bp, 17 predicted proteins | sample C33_657DmetaG_FD_165043 | JGI IMG/M metagenome (GOLD analysis project Ga0222712, IMG submission 165043) | Estuarine water microbial communities from San Francisco Bay, California, United States - C33_657D | ecosystem: Environmental > Aquatic > Marine > Unclassified | place: USA: California...
GCAGGAGCATAAAAATTAACCTCCTGAGCACCCCCGTAAATTACACCCAGCACGTTTTCTTGAGAGCGAAGCTGGCGGGCGGCTTTTTTGCCATTTTCGGTCCTCAAGTGGCCTTCGATTGTAATTGATTTCATTGCTGATTCTTTTTATTTTATATAAATAATTTGGACGGCGAAGGTATGAAATAATAAAGGAGAAACCAAAGTCTCTCCTTACTATTTCGTTTTATTTGATAACTACTTGATTATTAGCTTCTTGCCTTTAATTGAGAATGTACAAATAGGCTGGTAATGCTCTTGTTTTCATAGGCATTTCTAATGGCTATAGCGAACAAATCGGCAACGGTTAAAACCTGTATCTTTTTAGAAGGCTTCATTAAAGGAATGGTATCACATACTACTAATTCCTCTAAAACGCTGTTTTCAATATTATCATAGGCCTTGCCGCTAAGCACTGGATGCGTAATCATGGCTCGAACTGTTTTAGCCCCTTTCTCTTTTAATAGCGCTGCCGCTTTTACTAAGGTTCCACCCGTATCACAAATATCATCTACAATAACAATGTCTTTTCCTGTCACATCTCCAATAACCACCATACTAGCTATTTCATTGGCACGCTTACGATGTTTATCACATATAACCATTTCAGCATTAAAATAATTCGCTACCTCACGCACTCTATTGGTACTTCCTACATCGGGTGCCGCAAAGGCTAGGTCTTGTAATTTTAATTGTTGAATATAAGGAATGAATATAGCAGAGCTGTCTAAGTGATCCACGGGCACATCAAAGAAACCTTGAATTTGTGCAGCATGTAAATCCATAGTAATTACACGGTGTGCACCCGCTGCTTCTAATAAAGTAGCAATTAATTTTGCCCCAATAGCTACTCTTGGTTTGTCTTTTCTATCCTGTCTTGCAAAACCATAATAAGGAATGACAGCAATGATTTTATAGGCACTCGCTCTTTTAGCAGCGTCTATCATCATTAATAATTCCATAATATTTTCAGAAGGCGCATAAGTACTTTGCACTAAAAAAACATAGTCTCCTCTAATACTTTCTAGAAAAATAGGTTGGAATTCTCCGTCACTAAATTTTTGAATATTAATTTTTCCAATAGGGGCGCCGAAACGTTGCGCAATTTTCTCTGCTAAGGCTTGAGAGCCAGTTCCTGCGAATATTTTTACTGAAGGATTCATGTGGGTTGGATATGCGTCAAAGTTATAATTCTCGTTTCCAAAACATAAAAAATAAGAGCTCTACTTTTCAACATCTAGTGAACTTATACACATATTTATTATGCCTGTGCAGTAGGGCCTCCAAAATTCATTGGAATTTCTACAGGTAGCATATCGGCAATGGTTCCATTGGCCGCTTCATATCTTTCTACATTTTCTACCAAGGCCTTCATAAACCTTTTAGCATGCATAGGGGTTAATATTACTCTGCTTTTTACTTTGCTCTTGGGTGTGCCTGGCATGACATTGACAAAATCAACTACAAATTCGGCATTGCTATGGGTAATAATAGCCAAATTAGCGTAAGAGCCTTCGGCGATTTCTTCACTAATTTCAATGTTTAAGGGCTGGTTCGGGTTTTGTTCCATACTTTATATTAAGACTACAAATATACAGGGGATGGAATGTTAAAAAAAAATTACAGCACTGCAATTCACAAGAACTAAATTTGCTACATGTTAGTATTAGATGGAAAAATAGCCGCCGCCGCCGTAAAAGTAACCCTTTTAGAGCAAACGCAAGCCCTTAAAGCCGCAGGCAAAAGAATGCCTCATTTAGCTGCCATATTGGTAGGTAATAATGGAGCGAGTGAAACTTATGTTGCTAGTAAAGTGAAGAACTGTGAAGAAACCGGTTTCGGTTCCTCTTTATATAGAATGGACGCAGATGTGGAGGAAACTGTTTTATTAGCAAAAATTGCAGAGCTGAATCAAGATCCAAATTGCGATGGTATATTAGTGCAATTACCCTTACCTAAACATATTAAGGAATCGAAAGTCATTGAAGCCATTGACCCGGCTAAAGATGTAGATGGTTTTCATCCAGTCAATGTGGGAAGATTAGTACAAGGTTTAAATACTTTTATTCCAGCTACTCCTTATGGAATTATTTTAATGCTTGAACATTTTAATATTGAAACCAAAGGAAAAAATGCGGTGGTAATTGGAAGAAGTAATATAGTAGGAAGACCCATGAGTATTTTATTAAGTAGCAATATTGCACAAGGCAATTGCACGGTAACTATTTGTCATAGCCACACCAAAAATTTAAAAGAAATTTGTTTAGGTGCCGATATTATTGTGGCAGCCTTAGGCGTGCCTAATTTTTTAACGGGCGATATGATTAAACCTGGTGCTGTTATTATAGATGTAGGTATTACCCGTGTTGAAGATGCCACCGCCAAAAAAGGTTTTAGAATTAAAGGTGATGTCAACTATGATGAAGCTTGTGCTAAAGCATCTGCTATTACACCCGTTCCTGGAGGTGTAGGACTTATGACCATTGCAGGATTATTAAAAAACACCATGAAGGCTTACCAAGGTCTTTAATAGCAAAATAATTTTATACATTTTAACTTGAGTACAACTACCCAATATCCAGTTATGGAAATGTTTTATTCTTTGCAAGGCGAAGGATACCACCAAGGCAAGGCGGCTTATTTTATTCGCTTGGCCGGATGTGATGTGGGATGTGTTTGGTGTGATGTAAAAGAAAGTTGGGATGCAAGCAAGCATCCGGTTTTATCCATTGAAGAAATTGTTTCAAGTGCTTTAGCGCATCCTGGCAGATTAGCCATTATAACAGGAGGTGAGCCCTTATTATATAATTTAGACGCGCTTACTGCTGCTTTAAAAAAAGCTGGCTTTGAAATAAATATTGAAACCTCTGGCTCAAGCCCTATGTCTGGAAACTGCGACTGGGTATGTCTTTCACCGAAAAAATTTAAAGCACCTCTTAGTGAAAGCATAGCTGCTGCATCGGAATTAAAAGTGGTGATTTTTAATAAACATGATTTTGAATGGGCCGAGACCTATGCCAAACAAGTACCAGCTACTTGTAAACTATATTTACAACCTGAATGGGATAAGGCTAGTGAAATAACGCCTTTAATCATTGAATATATTAAGGCCAACCCCAACTGGGAGTTAAGCGCTCAATTACATAAGTACATACAAGTACCCTAATTTGTATATTTACATTACTTACGGCTATTTATATGAAAGGTAAAAGAATATATTTCTTATTTTTTTTCGTTTTGCTTTTTTGCAATACATCCAAATTGCTGGCACAAGAAAATAATGCTCAAAATAAATTTTACCAAAAAGCCCTTGCTGCTTTTGAACTGAAGGACTACCCTAGTTCCATTAAAATACTTGAAAGCTTGCTGGAGAAAAATCAAAAAAATGCAGAAGCTAGCCTTTTTTTATTCCAAGTATATTCAGAAACCAAGCAATATGAAAAATCAATAACTCGTTTTGAAAAGTTAATTGAAATGGATAGCAGTATTTTTTTACCCTATATAGTTAAGTACGCTTCTGAGTACGCCATTTTAGGAAATTATAATAAAGCAGCTTCCATTATTGAATCCTATAAAAATATACTACCTTCTTATTTAAAAAACAAAGCCACGGAACTACTTACTATTTGCCAATTTGCACAAACGCATCCTACGTCATCAGAAATAAAAGTAACCAACGCTGGAGATAGCATTAATACTGCCGATGCCGAATATTTCCCAAGCATTACCGTACAAGACAGTTTATTTTTATTCATGCGTCGCAGTAATTTTAAAAGAGAAGATTTTTATGCTAGCATACTTAGAAAAAATAAAATTTCTAAAGCCAGTCCTTTACCCGACGATTTAAATATTGCAGAAAAAAAAGGAAGCATGAGTTTGACCCAGGATTTAAATACTCTCTACTATGCTGCAGACTATAATGAAAAAGGATTTGGCAGATATGATATTTATAAAGTAACTAAAACAAAAAAGGGATGGTCTGAACCTAAAAACCTAGGCAAAAATATTAACTCCGATTATTGGGAAAGTGCTCCTAGTATTGCACCAGATAATCAAGCATTATACTTTTCTAGCAATAGGCCCGGCGGTTATGGTGGAATAGATATTTATGTTGCTTATAAAAATGAAAAAGGATACTTTGAAGAAGCCATTAATATGGGGCCTGCTATTAATACGGCGGGTGACGAACAAGCTCCATTCATTCATGCCGATAATAAAACTTTATACTTTAGTTCCAATGGATGGCCTGGTTTTGGTGGCGCCGATTTATTTGTGATTCGAAAAAAAATAGAGGGTGATTGGTCAAGCCCTTTAAATTTAGGATACCCTATTAATACTTTTGACAACGAAGGTAGTATTGCAGTGGCAGGGAATGGCCTTGAGGGTTATATAGCAAGTGACAGAGCCGATAGCAGGGGTAGTTTAGATATTTATAAAGTAACTCTAGCAGCCAATACCAGACCCAATAAAACATTCTATATAAACGGATACATTGCCGACGCCGTTACAAAAAATCCTTTAGCAGGTGAAGTGGTTTTAATCAATACCAGCGAAGAAACAAGTACCATGCAAATAAAGGTAGACAGCAATGGTAATTTTATTTTAGGACTTCCTTATTTAGATAGCATTGGCATTAGAGTAAATAGCAAAGACCATGAATTTGCTAGCACAATACTTTCCTTAGAAAATATAAATAATTTATCGGGAAGCACGCTTAATTTTTATTTAGCCCCTATTGTAAAAACATTTACTAAAAATTTCAACAACATATTTTTTGAAATTAATAAAGCGAAACTTAATAAAAAATCTGACGTGGAGTTAGACGCTTTAACTACTTATTTGCAGTCGGCTCCAACAGCTCTTATTCTTATTGAAGGACATACCGATAATAAAGGCGATAGTGTACAAAATAAATTACTATCACTTAAAAGAGCAAATACCATAGCTACTTATTTAATTTCTAAAGGTATTGACTCTAATAGAATTAAAGCCATTGGCCTAGGTGGTACAAAGCCAATTAGCGACAATGCCACCGAGGAAGGCCGTATCAAAAATAGACGCACTAGCTTTACAATTACTATTCCTTAGTCTAAGATTTCATCAATCTTTAATTATTATACTCCATAATTTATTACGTATAAATACGCTGTTTTAGTATTTATATAATGCAGATTTTTGGGGCATGTCTGAAGAAATTTTATGTACCATTGCTTTTACCATGCTGCCAGGCTTCAATGAAAGGCAAAGAAAAAATATTTTCGAAAATTATGGCAGCGCACTAGCAATTTATAAACAAAGAGAAAAGAAAAACGAAGCCTTTGGTTCTATAAATCTTGTACAAAAAAATATTTTGTTAGGCCCATGGCCATTAAAAGAAGCCAGCTCGGAATTAAATTTTATTATAAAGCATAATATTCAATGCATTAGCTTGAAAGACAGTCGTTACCCTAATAGGTTATTGCATTGCGAGGACGCTCCTACTTTATTATATGTAAAAGGAAATGAAAATTTTAATCTGCCCTATTTAATTAGTATTGTAGGTACAAGGCAACATACCGTTCAGGTAAATAGAATTATTAAAGAGCTGATGGAAGGTCTAACGCATTTAAATATGGGCATTATAAGTGGAATGGCCTTAGGCGTAGATGCCATTGCACATCAAACTGCATTAAATTATAAAATTCCCACCTGGGGTGTGCTTGCCCATGGGCTAGATCAAATGTATCCAATGGAACACCGAAAACTAGCCATTGAACTAATGCAAAACGGTGGGCTCATTACTGAATCAAGAAAAGAAAGTATTATTCTTCCTTACTGCTTTCCCAAAAGAAATAGAATTGTAGCCGGTATTAGCGATGCAACAATAGTGGTTGAAACTGCCTTAAAAGGCGGCAGTATGATAACAGCCAATTTAGCCTTTGATTATAATAGAGAAGTTTTTGCAGTGCCAGGTAAAATTCATGATTCAAAAAGCAAGGGCTGTTTAGCATTAATTAAAAGAAATAAGGCGCATTTATACCATGACGCAGAAAATTTACTTGAAGCATTGGCCTGGCCCATGGCGGAGAAAAATAGCCCTCCAAAAGAACTAGCATTGACATTTTCACCAGAAATAAAAACAGTTTTAGCATATATTGAAGCCCATGGCCCCATACATAGAGAATTAATTGCTAATGAGTTAAAAATCAATGCCAGCAAGCTTTCAAATTTACTTTTAAGCCTTGAAATGAATGGTGAAATACAGCTTTTAGCAGGCAATAGGTATGCCATCCGCTAAAAAAAGGATTTTGCCTAAATAAGCCAAGGCCCTATCTTTGCCTATGGCAACAAGAAATACTACAAACAACTCCCGCATTTTTGGTAAAGGCTTGACATTTGACGATGTATTGTTAATGCCCGCTTATTCTGAAATACTTCCTTCTGAAGTAAAAATTCACACGCAACTTACCAAGAACATTCAACTACATGTTCCTATTTTATCTTCTGCAATGGACACCGTTACAGAAGCACAATTAGCGATTGCTTTAGCACGCGAAGGGGGCATTGGTATTTTACATAAAAACATGAGTATTGAAAGGCAGGCTGAACAAGTGCGTAAAGTAAAACGTAGCGAAAGTGGAATGATTGTTGACCCCATTACTTTAGAAGTTACCGCTACTATTGGAGACGCCTTAAAATTAATGAAGGAAAATAAAATTGGCGGTATTCCTATTGTCGATAAAACGAATAAACTAGTTGGTATATTAACCAATCGTGATTTGCGTTTTGAAACCGATCGTAAAAGAAAGGTAAGCGAGGTAATGACTAAAGAAAATTTAGTCATTGCACCTGAAGGGACCGATTTAAGAAAAGCAGAAAAAATTCTTCGTCAATATAAAATTGAAAAATTACCTGTTGTCAATAAACAAGGAAAATTAATTGGCTTAATTACTTATCGCGATATTTTACAATTAAGCGCTTTCCCAAATGCAGTGAAAGATAAAATTGGTCGCTTATTAGTAGGAGCCGCCTTAGGTATTACCAAAGATTTATTAGAGCGTGCTGCTGCTTTGCAAAGTGTAGGCGTTGATATTGTTTCATTAGATAGTGCACATGGTCATAGCAAAGGTGTCATTGAAGCATTAAAATTATTAAAGAAAACGTATAAGAATTTACCTGTTATTGCAGGCAATGTAGCCACCGCCCAAGGAGCACTTGCCATGGCGAATGCAGGTGCCGATGCAGTGAAAGTAGGTATTGGACCAGGTTCTATTTGTACCACAAGAATTGTAGCAGGTGCAGGCGTACCTCAACTAACTGCAATTATGGAAGCTGCTAAAGCATTGAAAGGAAAAAATATTCCAATTATTGCCGATGGCGGTATTCGTTATACTGGTGATATGGTAAAAGCAATTGCTGCAGGTGCGAACTGCGTAATGATGGGTAGCATATTTGCAGGAACTGAAGAAAGCCCTGGAGAAACTATTATTTATGAAGGACGTAAGTTTAAAGGATACCGCGGTATGGGAAGTATTGGTGCTATGAGCCAAGGAAGTGGAGATAGATATTTTCAAGAGAACGAGTCTGATTCTAAAAAATATGTACCAGAAGGAATTGAAGGTCGTGTTGCTTACAAAGGGAACTTACATGAAATTGTTTATCAGTTTGTAGGGGGACTTAAAGCAGGTATGGGTTATTGCGGTGCTAAAAATGTAAAGGATTTACAAAATGCAACATTTGTTCAAATAACCAATGCAGGCATGAGAGAAAGTCATACACACGATGTAGAAGTTACTAGAGAAGCCCCTAACTACAGTAAGAAATAAATAACGCTTTATACACTGGGCCTTGAAAAAAACTATTTTTCTTTTTTTATTATTTGCTTCTTGCTTATTAAACATGCAAGCTGCAGGGCAAGATACAAGCGCCTTCAAGCCCCGTATTCAATTCAGTATTATAACCTGTGATGCAGGAGAAGATATTTACACCATTTGGGGACATACTGCTGTAAGAGTAGTGGACAGTGTAAATAATTACGATATTGTTTTTAATTATGGCACATTCAATTTTAACGAGCCTAATTTTATTGCTAAATTTCTTAAAGGCGACTTACTTTATTTTGTTTCCGTTAATAATTACAGCGACTTTTTAAATGAATACCAATTCGAAAAAAGAAATGTATACGAGCAGGTATTAAAGTTAAGTACTGCAGAAAAAATAAAATGGTACACGGCCCTTCAAGTAAATATGATGGGTGATAACCGTTTTTATTTATACAATTTCATTTCCGACAACTGCACCACGCGTGTAAAAGATGGCCTATTTAAAAATACTAATTTCCAAGCTACTTCACTTCCAGTAAAGTCTTACCGTTCTGAAGTAGTGAGTGCCCCTTATAAGCAAGGCCTTCCTTGGATTGGCCTAGGCATAGATTTATTATTAGGTGCTTACTCTGATCAAAAACCAAGCGAATTCCAAGCAGGCTTTTTACCTTTTTTATTGCATCAGCAAATAGCCAGTACTGGACGATTGGTAGTGAAGGAAAATGTTTTAACCTATGCTAGCGAAAAGCCTGTAAGCAGCAATAGCCCTATTTATATTTTATTAGCGCTATTATTTTTTTATGCATTTTGCTCCAAATGGAATAGCCTCATTACACAGCGAATAGCTAAAGTATTAGATATTGTTCTTTTGGTTTCTTTTACTGCAGGAGGAAGTTTAATGGTGTATATGAGTTTAATTTCAAAGCATACTGCCTGTCACCAGAACTATAATTTAATGTGGATGCACCCTTTATATATTATAGCCCTAGTATTTTATTTTATTCCTTCAAAAGTCATTGGACAAATTGGTATGGTATTCTTAGCATCTACCATTGGCTTAATATTAACAAGCTACTGGCTTCCACAACATTTTTCTATAGAAGTATGGAGCTTAATAACCATTGCAGCCCTACTTAATTACCGCCTGGTAGAAAAGGGGCGCATCAATGCATTATTCAAAAAATAAAAACTCATTTAAAATAATAACATGTCAAAAATAATTTTAATAACAGGGGCTAGTGCAGGTTTTGGAAAAGCCATTGCAGAAAAATTTGCAGCAGGTGGCTGGAACTTAATTTTAACTGCACGCAGAAAAGAAAAACTAGAAGCAGTAGCCGCTAGCATAGAGCAAAAGTATAAAGTGAAAACTTTATCTTTAATTTTTGATGTACAAAATAAAGAAGCCGTATTTCAACAAATAGGTAGTTTACCTACTGAGTGGCAAGCCATTGACTTACTCGTAAACAATGCAGGTCTAGCTTTAGGAAGAGACTCATTTGAAAATGCAAACTTAGAAGACTGGGAAACCATGATTGATACCAATGTCAAAGGATTATTATATACTTCTAAAGCAACTCTTCCCTACTTAATTAAAAACCAAGGCCATATTATTAATATTGGAAGCACAGCAGGTAAAGAAGTTTATAAAGACGGGAACGTTTATTGTGCAACGAAACATGCAGTTGACGCTATTAGCAAGGCACAAAGAATTGATTTACTTCAATATAAAATAAAAGTAACTGCTATTCATCCGGGTGCAGTGGAAACCGATTTTTCATTAATAAGATTTAAAGGAGATGCCGCCAAGGCTGCTGCAGTATATGCTGGATACGAACCACTAAAGGCAGAAGACATTGCAGACACCGCCTGGTATGTGGCCAATTTACCAAAGCATGTTTGTATTAATGATATAGTAATGACTTGTGTCGCTCAAGGAAATTCATTTACGATACACAAGGATGCTTAAAATAATTAATGCTAATTCTTGATTATTCTTTTTATTAAACAAAAATTTCGCCAAAAAGATTTACTCTAAAAATTTCTACTGAGTGGAAGAGATTTTAAATGCTCAACGCCTGCATGAAAATCATTCCAAATTTCTTTGACTATTTCAGCAGCCGGTTGAATGGAATCAATCATGGCAGTAACTTGTCCTATTTCTAGTTCTCCATTTTCCATATCTCCTTCAAACATACCTAGCTTCGCTTTTCCTTTTCCTAATTTTTCAGCCAAAGCTTCTTTACTAGCTCCTTGTTTTTCAAAAGCTAAAATTTCATTCGCAAATTTATTTTTTAAAAAGCGAACGGGTGCTAGGGACTTTAATCCTAATTCAGTAGCCCCTTCCTTCGATTCTATAATAGCATTCTTGAAATTAATATGTGAAGAGGCTTCTTTACTGCATACAAATCTTGAACCTATTTGCACTGCCTCTGCACCTAAAGCAAAAGCCGCTAACATTTGAGCTCCATTCGCAATCCCTCCTGCAGCAATCACTGGAATTTTTACCGATTTACAAACCATTGGAATTAATACCATGGTAGTAGTCTCTTCTCTTCCATTATGACCACCTGCTTCAAAGCCTTCCGCCACCACTGCATCGCATCCTGCAGCTTCTGCCTTTAAAGCAAACTGTGCACTACTTACTACATGCACCACAATAATTCCGGCGGCTTTTAAAACAGCTGTCCAAGTTTTAGGATTACCTGCACTTGTAAAAACAATGGGAACTTTCTCTTCTATAATAATATTTATATGCGCTTGCAAGTCGGGATACAACATAGGCAGGTTTACAGCATATGGTTTATGCGTGGATGCCTTGGTTTTTTGGATATGGGTTCTTAAAACTTCTGGATACATACTGCCCGCCCCAATAATACCTAAACCACCTGCATTACTTACAGCACTAGCTAGTTCCCAACCACTGGCCCAAACCATTCCTGCTTGAATAATAGGTAAGTCAATTTTAAATAATTGTGTAATTCTATTTTCGAAAAGCATAAAGAAAGTTTAGTACAAAAAAAGAAATTATTAACCCCCCTATTATTTTTATTCGCTATAGTTTTTACTATTGTAACAACTATATAGTTCTTTATCCAAAATCAATTTCTGTATTGTCTCCTATATTCAATGTGCGGCTTAAGCCTTTCACAGCCGCATCGCTACCAATTAATGAATTATCTAAAACCACTTCATCCAAAGTAGTATAAGACCCAATAATACTTTCTTTCACCACCGAACTTTTAATTGTGGTATTATTTCCAATAGTTACATGTGGGCCAATAATGGAGTTTTCTATTACACAACCCTCTGCTATACTTACAGGTGCTATAATAATACTATTAGGATAAGTTTCTGGCGCAACCACCAAGCCCCCTGTTTTATTAAGCAGCACTGCATTGGCTTCTAATAAATTTTCTTTCTTACCGCAATCGTACCATTGATTTACTTTAAAGCCTTTAAACTGCACTCCCTTTTTTATCATGCAGTCAATCGCATCGGTTAAATTGTATTCACCATTAGATTTTATATTGTCGGTAAATAATTGTTGAAAGCATTCAAATAAAATGGCCGACTCTTTTATTTTATATAAACCTACCAATGCTTTATTCGATTTTGGGATGGCTGGTTTTTCTATAGCATGTTCTACAAAATAATCTTCATTCATTTCTACTACGCCAAACTGTCTTGGGTCATCTACTTTTTTTACACCCAACATACTATAAGGGCTATCCATTACTTCCTTAATATCAAATTCACAAATGGTATCTCCTAAAGAAATAAAAACTTCATCATCGCCTACAATGGCTTTGGCTAATTCAATGGCATGCGCGGTTCCAAGTCTATCATTCTGATACACAAAATGAGTTGTTAAATTTGGATAAGTAGCATTGACATAGTCCTGAATTTTATCGCCTAAGTACCCTACTACAAAAATAAATTCGGTGATACCCACTTCTTTTAACTGATCTACAATAAAACTAAGTATGGTTTTACCTGCAATAGGTATGAGTGCCTTTGGCTGTGTATAGGTATGAGGGCGGAGTTTTGCGCCTGCTCCAGCAACGGGAATAATAGCCTTCATAATTTACCTTTTTGGGGGAGTTAAAAGTAGCAAATAACTGTTAGTAATAGTACAAATTTGGGCTTCAATTGGTCAATTTTAAGCAAAGCGCTTGAAAATGTGGATATTAGGCGGCCAACTGTTGAAACTTGGACTTTGACTAGGCTTATTAATGATTTATTTTTGCAAAATAGAACCTTAAAAATAGAGCCATGCAAAGAGATACCCTTGTATTTGACATTATCCGTCAAGAATTAGAACGCCAAAGAAGAGGCATTGAATTAATCGCTTCTGAAAACTTTACCAGCTTACAAGTTATGCAAGCCATGGGTGGTGTGATGACTAATAAATATGCAGAAGGTTATCCTGGCCGTCGTTATTACGGAGGTTGTGAAATTGTTGACAAAACTGAAACCTTAGCCATTGACAGACTAAAAGAAGTTTTTGGTTTGGAGTACGCGAATGTGCAACCACATAGTGGTGCCCAAGCCAATGCAGCACTTATGCTTGCTATTTTACAACCAGGTGATGCAATTTTAGGTTTGGACTTAAGCATGGGTGGTCACTTAACGCATGGAAGTGCAGTGAATTTTTCTGGTAAAACTTATAAGCCTCATTTTTATGGAGTCGTAAAAGAAACGGGGTTGATTGATTATGAAATGTTAGAAAGCCAAGCAAGAGCCCATAAGCCTAAATTAATTATTTGTGGTGCAAGTGCTTATAGTAGAGATATTGATTACGCACGCATTAGAAAAGTAGCCGATGAAGTAGGTGCTTTTGTACTTGCCGATATTGCACATCCAGCTGGTTTAATTGCAAAAGGTTTATTAAGTTCTCCATTTAATCATTGTCATTTTGTAACATCTACTACACATAAAACTTTACGCGGACCACGTGGTGGCGTTATTATGATGGCGAAAGACGGTGAGAATACTTTAGGCTTGAAAGACATGAAAGGGAATTTAAGATTATGGTCCAATATTATTGATATGGCAGTGTTTCCTGGTACACAAGGTGGACCATTAGAACACGTGATTGCTGCTAAAGCCATTGCCTTTGGAGAAATTTTATCTGATGAATTTATGGTGTATCAGAAGCAAGTACAAACCAATGCGAAAGCCATGGCTGCTGCATTTGTTGCGAAAGGATATGAAATTATTAGTGGTGGTACCGATAATCATTTAATGTTAATAGATTTACGCAATAAAAATATTAGTGGTAAAAAAGCAGAACAAGTTTTAGGACATGCCGATATTACTGCTAATAAAAATATGGTGCCATACGATGATAAATCTGCCTTTGTTACTTCAGGTATTCGTTTTGGTGTGGCTGCTATTACTACTCGCGGTATGACTGAAACACATATTCCATTTGTAGTAGAAGCTATTGACAAAGCTTTAATGAATGCAGACAATGAAACTGTTTTGGCAGAAACTAAAAAAGAAGTAAACAAGTTTATGGAGCAGTTTGTATTGTATCCAGAACTAGGATAAACTAAGCATTTGATTTTAATGAGTTTAATCAGTATAGAAAGAACCTCCCTCTCCCGGAGGTTTTTTTATTTGAAATAGATTAACTTTATACTATGATACAAAGAATACAATCCATTTGGCTTTTACTTGCCAGCGCTGCAGCCTTTTCTGCTCTGCGTTTTCCTTTTTATTATACGCCTACTCCCTTTGCTTTAGAAATTAATGGTAGCGCTCAGTACAGCACGCTTATCTCTTTAGCATTTAGTGCTTGCCTTTCTTTTATCACTATCTTTTTATACGGCAACCGTATGTTGCAACTAAAAGTAGTACTTATAAACTTTTTATTGTCAGTACTTATTGGATACTTTGTTTACAAAATAGTCATAGCCAACCCTGGTGGCGGCTTCACTTTACCTTCTCTTGCATTATTCATCATACCCGTTTTACAAATAATGGCAATAGTGAATATTTACAAAGACGAACGCAAAGTGAAAAGTGCTGATAGATTACGTTAGTCTTTTTCACTAGCCAGGATTTATATAGAAATTAAACCTAAGCTGCTAAAACTAAGCTGCTTCTAATTCTTTCTCTATAGCATTTTGAACTAACTGGTTTAAGCTAATTCCCTTCATAGTAGCAAGTAAGGCAGCTTTTTGGTGTATCGCTGGCTTCACGCGTACATTAAAGGATCCTTTATAACTTTTCAATAATGGTTTATTAAAATGCTTACAGGACTCAATATACTCATCTACTGAAATTTTAAATTGTTGTATTAAGTCCCCCACTTCAGTTGATTCATAGGTAACTAAATCATATATGCCTTCAATTTTACCAAATAAAACTTGATCTTCATCTGTGTAATTAACAGATCCGATAAAACCTTTGTAGCTTAATGTGTTTTTCATTTTCTTTCTTTTAATTTTTCATTGATATACTTCATCAAATAGGGTTTAAGAATATTTCCTGGATGTGGTTTGTGAATTTTAAATTCATGCCCTATTGTTTCATTATGAAACGAAACTCTCGACCCAGAAGTTTTTCCTAAGTGGTATTCTTGATAACCAAGTCCACTTAACATTGTTTTTAATTCGTTATAAGTAAAGTCCTTTGGCTGTGCTAAGAACCTTTCTAGTAGTTTATCTTTCTTTGTCATACAAATTTGCAACTATTTTTTAGTTACAACAAAAATAATAAAAGAATTTTTAAACTGATAAATTTAATTTATCTAATTAATTGATTTTAAACAAGTTACATAGAAATTAGCCTAAGTACTTCCCTGTTTGAGAAGCCTTGGATTTGGCTAAACCCTTGGGCACACCCGCATAAACAACGGTACCACCGCCCTCGCCTGCCTCTGGTCCCATATCAATTACCCAGTCGGCTACTTTAATAATATCGGTATTATGTTCTACTACTATTAAAGAATGCCCCTGCTCTATTAAAGCATTAAAGGCTTTTAATAATTTATGAATATCATGAAAATGTAATCCGGTAGTAGGCTCATCAAATATGAATAACATTTTACTACTGGCCTTGCCCTTTCCTAAAAAGCTAGCTAGTTTTACTCTCTGTGCTTCCCCTCCACTTAAAGTGCTACTGCTCTGACCCAATTTTACATAACCTAATCCCACTTCTTGCAATGGACTTATAGCAAGTACAATATTTTTTTCTTCGCTAAAAAATGTAATCGCCTCATCTACACTCATCTCTAAAACTTCGTAAATACTTTTTCCTTTGTATTGAACTTCTAATACTGTTTCTTTAAATCTCTTTCCTCCACAATCCTCACAGGTTAAATGCACATCGGCTAAAAATTGCATCTCTACTAATTGCTCTCCTTCACCTTTACAGGTATCGCATCTGCCTCCATCTACATTGAAAGAAAAATGTTTAGGCAAGAAGCCTCTAATTTTTGAAAGGGCCTGCTTGGAATATAAATCTCTAATAGCATCGTATGCTTTAATATAAGTAACCGGATTAGACCTTGATGATTTTCCAATGGGGTTCTGGTCCACCATTTCTATTTGATCAATCAAGTGTAAGTCGCCACTAATGGCATTGTAACCTCCCACTATTTCAGTAGGTAATTGTTTTGCTTTTAATAATGCATTGTACAATACTTGTTTCACCAAGGTGGTTTTACCACTTCCACTCACTCCACTTACTACACATAAACTATGTAGTGGAAAATTTACATCAATGGTTTTTAAATTATGTAAATAAGCCCCTTCTAATTTTATAAAGTGTTTAGAAATTCTTGTTTTAGCAGGAATAGGTATACTTAAAGCACCGCTCAAATATTTCCCCGTTAAACTATTTTTATCTTTGATAAGTGCCGCTGCATTGCCCACTGCTACTACTTCTCCGCCCTGATGCGCCGCTAAAGGCCCCATGTCTATGATATGATCGGCGTGACGCATAATTTGTTCGTCGTGCTCTACCACCACTACCGTATTACCTAAGTCTCTTAAGTTTTGTAATACTTTAATAAGCCTTTCTGTATCTCTTGAATGCAGTCCAATACTTGGCTCATCTAAAATATATAAGGAGTTGGTTAAGTTAGATCCTAAGCATCTGGTGAGTTGTATTCTTTGACTTTCTCCACCACTTAAACTATTGGCAAGTCTTGACAAGGTTAAATAACCCAAGCCCACATCCATTAAAGTTTGAATGCGTTGTTCTAATTCAATTAATAAACGCTTGGCTACTTGTTTATCATGCTCCGATAATTTTAATTGTGTAAACCAAACTTGTAAATCTTTTACAGGCATAGCACATAATTCTCCAATATGCTTGCCTGCAATTTTTACATACAAGGCTTCCTTGCGCAAGCGGTAACCTTCACAATCGGGGCAGTTGGTTCTTCCACGATACCTACTTAGCATTACCCTAAACTGTACTTTATATAAATGCGCTTTTACATCTTCAAAAAAAGCATCTATGCCTAATGCCTTGCCCACACCCTCCCATAATTGTGTGGCTTGCGTTTTAGTTAATTTATTAATAGGTTGATGAATAGGAAAACCTACTTTGCCCGCCTCTTTTACAAACTGATCCTTCCACCAAACCAATTTCTCTCCCTTCCAAGGCGCTACACCTCCATCATAAACCGATAAATTGGTATTGGGTATGACTAAGTTTTCATCGATGCCCAAAACCTGACTATATCCTTCACAAGTAGGACAAGCACCATAGGGATTATTAAATGAAAATAAATTAGGACTAGGCTCATCAAAATCCATCCCATCTAAAGTGAACTTATTATTAAAAGTTTTTAAAATGGTTTCATTTTGCTCCACCCATAAAATACCTTCTCCTTCATAAAAGGCAGTGCCTATAGAATCACTAATGCGGTGTATATCGTCTTCATCAAATGCTTTCACCACCACACGATCTATTAAAACATATACATCATGCGCCTTAATGGTTTTAGTTATTTCCGCCTTAGTCATGGAAAGTGCATCTTCAATTCTTAGAATACTTGAAGCAGCTGTTGCATTAGATGTACCACCGGCTCTTAAATAAATTCTAGCAAAACCTTTCTGCAATAATATATTCAACTCTTCTTGTATATCTCTTTTGGCTTGTTGTTTAAAAGGAACAATTAAAACCATCTTGTCTCCAGCTTTCCCTTTTTGTATAAATTCCAAAACATCCTGCACATCCTGCTTTTTTACTTCCAAACCGCTAATGGGCGAATAGGTTTTTCCCACCCTTGCATAAAATACCCTTAGGTAATCATAAATCTCGGTCATACTTCCCACTGTACTTCTTGGAGTGCGGGTCACCACCTTCTGCTCAATGGCAATGGCTGGACATAGCCCCTTGATATAATCTACATCGGGCTTACCCATTCGAGACATAAACTGCCTTGCATAGGACGACAAGCTCTCTGCATAACGCCTTTGGCCCTCTGCAAATAAGGTATCAATGGTAAGAGAGGACTTCCCACTCCCCGAAACCCCAGTAACCACAATAAACTGGTTGCGCGGGAACTCAACAGATACATTTTTTAAATTATGTACCCTGGCACCCACTATTTGAATGTCATTATTTTCCGTCTTTGCTTTTTGCGCTTTTTTAGTCCCTGCCATATAGCAAAATAACAGATTCTAGCCCATTTAGTTGTAGAAATTTGTACCCTCTTTTAAGCTTCAAAATGTGGATAGCTTTGAAATGATTTTCTTGTTTTCCACAAACGCAATTTCAGTCGTTATAGCTAGTAATTTGGTACTACTAACCCATCGAAACCTACCCTAAAAAACAATGAACAAAGAAATTCAACTCTCAGACAACGAACTCATTCAATCTTTTCAAGACGGTAATTCTCGTGCTTTTGATGCCTTATTAGAGCGTCACCAAAACAGAATTTACAACGCCATTTTATTCATGGTAAAAGACAGCTACTTAGCCGAAGATTTAATTCAAGAAATTTTAATAAAAATTATTGACAACCTTCAACAAAAAAAGTATGCTGAAGAAGGTAAATTTTTACCTTGGGCTTTACGTATCTCTCACAACTTTGTAGTGGACCATTTTAGAAAAGTAAAACGCACTCCCACTATTAAAACAAGTGACGACCAAGATTTATTTGAAATTATCAAACATGCCGACCATCCTGCCGACTATAAAATGACGCGCAGTCAAACGCATAAAAATATTCAAGAACTAGTTGACTTACTTCCTGAAGAACAAAGAGAAATTATAGTGCTAAGACATTATGCCAATTTAAGTTTTAAAGAAATTGCACAAATGACCAATTGCAGTATTAATACTGCACTTGGAAGAATGCGTTATGGCTTAATAAACTTAAGAAAGATGATGGCTGAGCGCGGCATGAGTTTGTAAATTCTATTGCTATTGATAAAAAATCTAATAGCAATAGAATTAACCCTCTAATGATTTTATTAAAAAAGCTCCAATAGGAGCTTTTTTAGATTTATGTTCGTCTTTTATAAAATATAAAGACTCCATAAATCCTCTAATGATTTTAAAAAGCTCTAATTGGAGCTTTTTTAGATTCGAGCCTAGCTAGTGCGCTTTACTGGCGCTACATTGTAGCCAATTCAAATATTCTTTAGCATTGGGCGTGTAGCCTACCGGATTGGATAATAATTTTTGATCGGGACTCATGACCACATAGAGTGGCTGTGAAGACTGGTTAAAGTTTTCCGCTTGAAAAGTGGCCCATAAATCGCCCACACTTGTGATTTCTTTTTTAGCA
>Ga0222712_10003055_pt1 | contig 18594 bp, 16 predicted proteins | sample C33_657DmetaG_FD_165043 | JGI IMG/M metagenome (GOLD analysis project Ga0222712, IMG submission 165043) | Estuarine water microbial communities from San Francisco Bay, California, United States - C33_657D | ecosystem: Environmental > Aquatic > Marine > Unclassified | place: USA: California...
TGCAAATCCGTCTAGCCCGGTTCGACTCCGGGCCGCGCCTCCAGCACACACGCATCACTGACCCATCGGTGGTGCGTTTTTTTTCGGCTGCACAACCGAGCACAGGGGCTGCACACTCGTTGCGCGGGCTTGCACTTGCGGCAGGCGGCTTTAACTGTTGCCCTGTGGTGCAAGACCGTGTGGCTAGGGTAGAGCTGTGAAGCAGACGCAGCTGTCGTATCCCACGCCCAGCATAGTCCCGCCACCGCAGTCAGCGTCGTTCAAAAAGACAGCAGCAGCACTCACCGATGCTGCCCCACGCATTCATGCGCTGCGCGACGGGGAACTGGTGCTTTACAAGCGCAACCGCAGCAGGGTCTGGCAGTACCGCTACAAGCTGTTTACCGGACAGTGGGTCAGAGTCAGCACGGGCAAGACCGTGTTGGAACACGCCATTCGCGTGGCTGCAGACAGCTACGACGAGGCTCGCTACAGAGAGCGGCTGGGGCTGGCGCCCGTGCAAAAGTCATTCGCCGACATTGCCCGCACAACGGTGGAAGAGCTCAGGCGCGACCTGGCTGCTGGCACGGGCAAGAAGATATTTGTCGACTACATCAGCATCATTGAACGCTACTTTGTGCCCTTCTTCGGCGAGCGGCACCTGCAGAACATCCGGCACCAGCACATTGCCGAGTTTGAGCGTTGGCGCAATCACAAGATGGGCAGGCTGCCAAAGAGCAGCACACTGATGAACTTTGCGTCGGCGTTCAGCCGCGTCTGCAACACCGCCATCGAGCGCGGCTGGGTCAGCGAGCGTGTGCCCTTGCCCAAACTGTCACGCAAAGGCGAGAAAGGCGCGGTGCGTCCCGCGTTCTCAGCGGAAGAGATAGCCAAGCTGCGTGTGTTTATGCCCACTTGGGAACTGTCAGCGCGGCTGGACTGGGACCGTATGCAGCGTCCCTTGCTCTGCGACTATGTGGAGTTTTTGCTGCTCACTGGCATGCGACACGGCACAGAGTCAATGAATGTGCGCTGGTGTGACTGTGAGTGGTACGAGGCAGATGGCACTCGTTATCTGCGTGTCAGAGTCAGCGGCAAAACGGGCGAGCGCTACTTGATTGCCAAACATGAAACGCTGCCAGTATTGCAGCGGCTGCATCAGCGGCAGGTAGACACTGCAGGGCGGGATTTTGAAGGCGTGTTGGGCAGGGCGCAGTTGCTGTTGTTTCGCAATGCTGTGGGTGTTCGCCCGCGCACTTTCAATGGCATGTTTGGCAAGCTCATGCGTGAGAGTGGGTTGCTGCAGGCGGCGGGTGGTGGTCGTAGGACCCTGTACAGCCTCAGGCACACCTACGCCACTGAGGAGCTGTTGGCTGGCACGGACATCCACACACTTGCCAAGCAGATGGGCACAAGTGTGAGGATGTTGGAGGCGCACTACAGCAAGCTCACTGCCACTATGGCGGCGGAGAGGTTGGCTTGATGTGTCGTGAAAAACGACATTGCTTGCAGTGGCCGCTGGACGACACAGGGAAGGGCCGAAAGAACGCTACACAGCTTGCGGCGCGCTTATGCCACTTTGACAATGTTGCGCGGAGAAGTGGATATTCATACAATTAGATGGCAGATGGGTATTCGACAGCAGTTAATCAATTGAGGCGCACTAAGCTCGGAACCATTCTTGTGGAGTGGAGTTTGGGCCAGTAGGAGCGCCTCCTGGCATGCTTAAATATTTTTTAAGCCTTATGAATCGGCTTATTTTCGAAAGAATTAAAAATTGTGGATCCTTTTCTAGTTTTAATTTTACTCCTCTTTATGATAGTGATGGTCAGCTTTTTTGCAAAAAAGCGAGGTCGATCTTTTTGGTTGTGGCTTGTAGTTCAAACAATCATTGTATTTATAGTGCCCACCCTAGTAATAGGAGTCAGTGGGGGAGACGGCATTGCTTCAAAAGTTCTGGTAATTGCAGCGTTATCAACACCAATTTTTATTTTCTTTGCTCAAAGATATTTTTCAAAGGCGAGGCAGATTGTTGCAACTGAAACCTCTAACAATGATCAGTCTACCCGTAACGAAGACGGAAATATTTCGGGGTCAGTGACAGGTGCAAAAAAGATAGAAAACAAAAAATATCACATGCTCGAAATAAAAGATCACAGGCTATCTCTTATCTCATTTACGGGGCCTAGGTTTTCGACATCAATATATGAAATTCTGGAAATTAAAGCAACCAAAATTAGTTTATTTAAAAGCAGACTTGTTGTTTCCGGAATTGATGGGGTAATTTTTGACGGGGAGACAATATGCGTTCAAGCAGAGATTAAAAAATGTTCATTGGAGATTAGTACATTTTTGGGAGAGATGTCAGCCGACGAGCGTCGCAAAAAAATAATTGAAGACTGTGATTATTTTAATAAAACTCAAGAAGAGCGACCAGTTAAAGCACCTACTTCTGAAAATAAAATATCGCCAAATGTACTCATAAATAATGAGGCAAAAGAAGAAAATAATTTTGAATCGGTGAATGTTGCGCCAACAATACCCTCACCAAATCTCTGGCGGCCGTTTTTAAGTTCAATCGTAAACAGTAAATCGGATCTATTTCACTATCAGGAATATTTGACTTCGAAATTCCTTTCGTACATAAAATTAAACCGACCAAAATGCAACATTACCTCCTCTGATATTAATGGAGTTCGCTTGTGGCGAATTCCTTATGTTAAATTTCATGTGGATATCACTTTTAAATTTAGCTATCAGTCGGGAGAATTTAACGAGATTGGCTATAAAAAAGCAATGGAGAGGTATGAAGTGCCGTATCAGATATGGCAGCAATCTATGAACGATTGGAGAGCGAGGTATGGTAAAAATTGGAAATTTGGTGATCCCACGGAACCCAGGGCACCAAGAATACCCTCAAAAGATGAATTTATTCAGTGGGGTGAGATGTGTGACAGGGAAGATCGTATTGTCTTTTCTGAAAATTTATGGGGTCTCAGTGATTCGGGAGTGCCAATGTCCTTTGTAAATGCAAGCTCATCAGCTAGAGGTATTTTTGATTTGCGGCCCCAGTCGAATCTCTTATTCCCAGCTGATGGAAAATTTGATTATTTAATAAATGGTTCAAAAAGAGATCGAATGAAGTCCAAGGTTACCGAGTTCACCGAAGAATATTATTCAAGAAACATTTCGAACCCGGTTATTCTGAAAGAAAATTTGCAATCTGAGGTTTTCGAATGGCTTGTCGTTAAATGTGATTATAAAAGTGGTGATGCAATCAAATCTCTATATTTGGATCCGCTGGTTGACTATGTGCAAGGTGACTTGCCGGTGGATCGTGACGCAGTTAAGCGTTGGATATTTTTTGTTATTGCATGGGTTTTAAGCATGTGGATTGTTTTGGTCGTTGGTAAATTTGATCGAGACTCCAATGCACCTATTTTTTGGAGCCTTTTTTTCACTGTTGTCAGTGGGGGTATGTTAACTAATTTATCTAAGTCGAAAAATCCAGGTCTTAGAAAAATGGCAGAAAAAGTAGGCTTTTGGGAAAACAGATCCTTGCCAAAGGATAAAAATAGATTTACTAGTTATTGATATGAAATGATCTCCTTAATTGATATCGTCCGGCTTTTGCGATAGCGTCTAGTCTGGTTCATTGATATGCTAGCGCCGTAAAAGAAGAGACGAGATGGTCGGCGTATGTTGAAGAACAGATACAGAAATCTGTCTATGACTTTGACTGCGTTGATGTTGCCTTGAGGGTAGGTGGAGCGGTAAGCGGACTTACCAATCGAGAGCGCATATGGCTTACAGTTTTTTTAATTAGTCCGCCCTGAACAATTGAATTTTTCAAACTACAACGCCATAGTTTGTCCGCCGAGGTAGCGAAATGACTTGCAGCCCCTATTGAACGCTGCCCTAAGGTTTACGGCGCGGCAATTGGCTCAGCATAAGGAGCTGGAAGCTAAATGGTGGGAGTTGAACCTTATCTCCGAACTCAGCCGCGACAAGTTGTCAAAAGTCTCAGGCATTCACTACGAAGAGCCAGAGCGCACCCGACAGAACGATCTCATACTGAACCTCCGAGAACGCCGAGTGATCATTCGCGATGCATGACAGTCGTGTTTCACGACCAGCCAGTCAGATCAGCTCCACGGCGTTGCGCTTCATGTCGTCGTTGACATCGATGTATTTCTGCGTGACTGCAATGCTGCGATGCCCTGCGAGGCTTGCCAGCACGCGGACTCCAATGCCCTTGCCAGCAAGATTCGTGATGAAGCTGCGTCTTCCACTGTGGCTGCTGGCGCCATCAATGCCAGCCTTTCGATACAGCCAAAAGAAGTGTTGAGTCAGCACATTCGCTGAAAACGGCTTGCCACCAGCAGTCATGAAGAACGGCTGGCGCCTGTCCCTGAACGAGCACAGATCCGCATAGCCCTGCAGCTCCTCGCGCAGCTTTACGGGCAGGAATACAGTTCGGGCGTGTTTGCCTTTGGTCTGCGAGGCATCCAGCCTGATCTCTGCGCGGATCAAGCCCTTGCCATCGATGACATCTTCAACACGCAGGCTAGCGATCTCGCCCACTCGCATGCCTGACCAGAAGCTCATCAGGATCAACATGCGGTTTCGCAGCGCAAATCTGCGCCCCGAGACATACGAAAGTACGATTTGAAGCTCCTCGGGCGTAAATGTCTTGGCTTGCCCCATCTGTGTACTCCATGCCTAATAAAAACATGAAATAAGTGTGTATTCATTACCACATCTGGGCAACCGAAATTTCGCCTCAAATTTCCTCAATAAAATCAACGGTGACAAAGGAAAGTGTATTTTTCTTTGGTGTGTCGCTTTAAGCGACAGCTTTAAACGCCCTGCAAGCGTTTATCCACTTCTGCCGCCACCCGAGCCCTTCAGAATGTAAAAAAATCAGCGTATACGGCGTTTAAAAATGAATTTGCGTATAAATACCTTATACGAACAAGACTAAGGTTGCTCGCCGATTGAATTGAGCTGCTAAACCCGTTCTGATGTGAGACGGTAAAGACATGGCGCTGCTTGTTGCGTTGATTCATAGCACTCTGCGTATGATGTACCAGAGCTTTAAACCTGCCTGAAATTCAGGTGGCTCAGCTATAAGTTGTTGTCGGGACGCACTTGACGGCATCGAAGCGCTGGGGAGCCGTTTGCTATGTCTTAAAAGTTGTGAAAGAGCCACGAATGGCTCAACGAAAAGTGAGTGGGACGCCACGCTCGATAGAGTCACCCACAAAGCACAGACAACGCCGCCGCATAGGTAGTCTGATGCTTGCGTAAGACACGCACATAAAAGGAGATCGCAAAACCTGCCTTTCTTGTTAATTCAAGTTGTGTGTATGCGGTATGAGACAACCTCAGCGAATGTCGCCGCGCTCTTTGAGCGTGGCATATGGCTTCCTAGCGAATATCACATCGAAATATTCCTGTCAAACCAATCATCTCTCTTTTAAATTAAAAGACGGGACAAGCGATGAGTGCTTTTGCGGAGCAAAGGATTCATCGCAGTTCGCGCGAGCGAACTTCATAAATAGTCACAAGGAGGACAAGATATGAGTTTTACCAAGCAGTTATTTGAAAAAGCCTCAATGGCTCTGCCTGACATCACAGCTAGGAGCTTCAGCAGGTACTGCGGCAAAAGCGAAGGCTATTACGGCAGCATCAGTGCTCAAAACCTGGACATTTCCACCAATAGCCTGCTGTACCTGTCAGAGATCTTGGAGCAGAAAAAGACTTCATGCTCCAACCGTTACATCGCGGAGCTGCAGACCATGATTGCCGAAGAGATCGCACAGCGAATGCAGTCCTTGGATACTCAGAACTTGGCGGTCCGCAAGATGGTCATGCGATCCTTGGCGCACTCCTATCTCCAGCGACCTGGCGATTTCTCCGCGCCGCCCATCATCATCGCGTGAGGTGCTGCTATGCGTATAAGTGAAATCACAGCCAAGAAGCCAAAGACCCCAGAGCAGCTTCGAATAGTTGCCCTGAAGAAGCAAGCCGACCAAGCAGTCAAGGCTGCTAGTGCTGAAGTGCAGCGGAAAAGACTTAATAAAGCAACAAGACGGATAGCGCGATTACGCGCCATCCCTTGAAGGAGCGGGCTGCTGTCCTGCAACTGCTGTTATCCTGATCGGGAAGGTCTTCGGCAAACATCATTAAACATCATGGCATCAAAAACAATCACCGCCTACAAAAGCCTTCCGTTTGAAGTCCACTTTGAGCGGATGTCCATAACCAGCTACGAGTTCCTTTACGAGGTCTCCCGAGCTGGTCAAATGTCCAAGTCATTCAAGGCGATTGAAAGGGCGCAGGGAGACGCTCAGGATGTGACATTCCGATGTGATGATCCATCTGGTGGTGCGCTTGCGTATGTAGTGTCGGGTCGGCTTGATGAGTACATCCCGCCTTGGCTTGAGCTTGTTGACGAAGGTTCGGCGGATTTACCCTCAAGCGAATGGTTCCTTTACTCCATCAAGCATGGGGAACTAATTCTAGGAAGCGAGGTTGACTCAGACCGCTATGACCATAGTGGAGAGGGCTTAACTTACTATTGTGCCTACGACTGCACTCCGGACTATCTCGTACTTGATGCTGAGGGATCGCGAGTTGTCGTGGACCGGAGCGGTTTTCTGCTGGCGGAGGACGGATCGCGAATTGGTCGCAAACCAATTGTCAGCTTCACAGAGGATGAAGTCGAAGGAACTGAAGTCACTGGAACAGACGAAGGTGACATACGGGCTCAGCTTGCCGAGCTTGCTGGGCGAAGTCAGTAGTCCAGGCTGTGATTCACACCCGCCGGAATCTTTGCCAATGAATAACCGTTCATCTTGAGCGGATTCAGGTTGTCCTCCTCGGCGGGTCGACAACATACTTGCCGGTGCTTTAACAACATCTGAAAGGAAAAGCACATGGCTACTCTCGCAAGTCTCAAGCTCAGCGGCGCCGTAAAGCCCACTCACATCCCCGCTGTACAACTGCGCCGCAACAAGCTAGCTCGGCGCATTTGGGAACAGATTGAGCTGGCACGGGCACAGCAAGCAGGAACTACATTCGCACCGGTCAGGCTGCGCTCGGTTATGGACACCGACACAGGCATCCGTCGACAGGTCGAAACCAACAAGCGTGTCAAACCGTGGTGGTTCACCACTGACAACGGCAAGTTGGCAGTGTCAATGCGCTACGGCACCAAGCTGCTGGAGCTGGCCAAGGGCAAGTGGGCTGTGGAAGTGGGCGCTGAAAAGGAATTGGTACCTGTGCTTGAGGTGCTTAAGACAGCTGTGCTGGATGGTGAGCTGGACGCCGCCATCGAGACAGCATCCAACAAGCTGCGTAGTGCATTCGGCAAGGGCTGACTCCATGCAGTGCTTCACTCGTGTCACACTCCCGCCACTGCCCACGCTCAGCACACTCTGCGCGGGCAGGCTGGGGCAGCGAGCCGCATTTTGTGCACGCCCTGCAATCAGGCCGGCGCAAGTTGTTGCTGCACGGTGGCCTAGCGTGGTAGGGCCGCGTTTGCAAATCCGTCTAGCCCGGTTCGACTCCGGGCCGCGCCTCCAGCACACACGCATCACTGACCCATCGGTGGTGCGTTTTTTTTCGGCTGCACAACCGAGCACAGGGGCTGCACACTCGTTGCGCGGATCTGCACTTGCGGCAGGCTGCCGCAAAGGTGATGGTGTTGCCCTGCACCGTTTCGCTAGGGTATCCGGATTCACGATGGCCACCCCAAAAGGGGCGACCGATGCGCGGCAAGCCGCTTCGGGCTACGCCCTCAGCGCCTTGCCGCGCATCAAGAACTTACACCACCTCCCGGGACATTAACCCTGGCAGGGGCCTGAAGATAAAAAACAGCAACCCAAAACCAATTCACCCAACCGCCTCACACACAGAAATACTGACAGCCTTGAATTAGCATTTGAAGTATCATGTCCCGTTTCCCTTGCTACTCGAGGAGACCCCGTTTGATGGCTTCGCAAGCTCCGACTGAACTCCAAAGACTCGGGACTTTCGCCTCCGAGTTGCGCTTGTCGTCGATACCGCAGGAGGTGGTTGGCCTGGCTAAGCTGGCGATCCTGAACATCATCAGCGGCATCCTGGTCTCCGACCATCCTCGGTTGAACCCGGGGCGGGCTGCCTTGCTGCGTTATGCACAAAGTCAGGGCGCTGCGCCGCGATCGAGCATTGTGGGAACCGCACAGCGCACATCTCCCGAACTGGCTGCTTTGGTGACCAGTGGCTCTGCGATGATGGCCCACGGCGATGATTGGAGCTGGCCGGCCCGCACCCATCTGAGCGCAGTGGTCTTCCCGGCCGCCTTGGCCATGGCCCAGGCCCAGGGGCGGGATGGCGCAGATCTGATCGCGGCATTCATCGCTGGCAGCGAGGTGGCCATTCGTGTGGGCGCCGCCATCAAGCCGGTCACCGACCGCAAGATTCCTTTTACCTCTCCGGTCCACGGCCTGGCCACTGCTGCCTCTGCGGCCAATTTGATGAGAATGGATTGCGCCCGAGCCGCCCTGGCCCTGTCGATAGCAAGCGACATGGGAACCGGGCTGCTGGCGCAGGCGCCCCGGCAGCATGTGGTGCTGCGCACGCCCCTGGGAGGCAGCCTGGGTTTGTATGCCGCCGGTTTGGCCGCAGAAGGCATCGAGGGCCGCCTGGACGTGTTACCGGCTTTCTGTGAGATCTATGGCAGGTATGAGCCGAGCATGCTCCTCGATGGTTTGGCTGAGCGGTTCATCTTTGGCGAATGCGGATTTCTTCCCAAGCTGTTTCATTTTTCAACCGGCATCTATCCGACCCTTCACGGCATTCAAGCCCATCGCCGCAACGCCACCTACCTCAGCGAAAACATCGTCGGCATCGAGTGTCTGAGCAGTCCGGCTCTCAGGCAGGTCTATGGGGCCGCCCCAGACCTGTCGCGCGAGATGACCCACTTTAGTCTCAAGCTGGCCATCGCCCTGGCCTTGACCGGCTCGGGCTTTCTCTATGAGGATGTGGCCACGCTGCCGCACCCAGACCCTGAGGTCCGGCGTCTGAGCGCCCTGGTGGAATTGACGGCCCATCCAGACCTCCATGAACATGTCAACCTCAGTGCCGCCGCCGAACAAACTGTGACCGAGCTGCGGCTGCGCGATGGCGGCGTGATCCGGATCGACAGCGTCCCCTACCCGGCCGTCACGCACCCTGCGCGCGATGAGGGCCGCGTCAAGGCGCTGTTCATGCGCCGATTGGGGCCGCGCTGGGGCGACAGCCGGGCTCAGGCCATCATTGAAGCGGTCGAGGGGCTGGACCAGGACTCGGGCCTGGAAAAGCTCCTTCATGCCCTCTCACCCCCCACCGTCTGACGCAAAAGGAGCAGCCCCGTGAACACACAACGCATCGGCGTCGACCGTCGGCATTTTTTGGGTTTGGGTGTCGGCGCCTTGATGGGCAGCCCCATTGCATTCGCTCAGGCGTTTCCTGCGCGGCCCATCAGCATCATCGGCAACCTCGGCGGCGCGCTCGACATGCCGGCCCGGGTGGTGTTTGAGCGCATCAAGGTCAATACCGGAGCAACCGTGGTGGTCGAGCAGCGGCCCGGAGGCAACGGGGCCGTCGGCCTTTCGCCGGTCTCGCGTGCCCAGCCCAACGGCTACACGCTGGCCTACACCTACGCCAGCGCCCTCACACTCAATCCTTTCATGACCAAGGGCCTGGACTTTGGCCCCGAAAGCTTTACGCCCATCAGCGCTTTGGTGCAGGTCGGTCCGGTCATTGCTGTCAAGGCCGATCACCCCGCCAAGACGCTTGCCGACTTCTTGGCCGAGGCGCGGCGCAAGCCAGAGTCGGTCAAGATCGGGTATTCCGGCGCTGGCACCCATGTCAATCTGCTGCGCTTGCAGGAGGCCACCGGGGCGAAACTCCTTTTGGTGCCATTTCGCTCAAACGCAGATGCGATCGCCAGCACCCTGGGGGGCTTTGTCGACGCGCATGTCGACACCGTGGCCACCGTTGTGGCCCAGGCCGGTAAGCTCAGGGCGCTTTCATTTGGCGGGCATCCGCGCAATCCGCAACTGCCCGACGTCCCCTCACTGCGGGAAATCGTCCCAGGGCTGGACATGAGCACCTGGTTCGGGATCGTCGGCCCACCCGCAATGCCGACGGAGATCGTCAATTGGCTGCATACCGAGATCGTCAAGGCGCTTCGCGATCCACAGGTCAGCGACACCCTCACCAAGGCGGGGTACGACCTGGTCGGCAATTCCCCATTGGAATTGCGTGCCCTGATCCGTGAGGAGTCAGCGGCCTACAAGACCATCGCAGAAAAATACAAGCTCGGCAGCTGATCCCAGGCGCCACGGCCACGGCATACGGGCTTGTCGGCGAATTGGTGGACGCGCTTTGGGTGAGAGCGCCTCAAATCACCGCCACCCCCTGGATTTCCAGCACGATGCCCGGCCGTGCAAAGTTCGAGGCGGTCAGCAGATAGCCAAGCTGCGTGTGTTTATGCCCACTTGGGAGCAGGCGGCGCGGCTGGACTGGGACCGGATGCAGCGCCCCTTGCTCTGTGACTATGTGCAGTTTTTGCTGGTGATGGGCATGCGACACGGCACGGAGTCTATGACTGTGCGCTGGTGTGACTGTGAGTGGTAGGAAGCAGATGGGGTTCGGTACCTGCGTGTCAGAGTCAGCGGCAAAACGGGCGAGCGATACCTGATTGCCAAACACGAGACGCTGCCAGTACTGCAGCGGCTGCATCAGCGGCAGGCGGACCTTGCTCAGCGGCAGCAGAAACGCCCGGATGCAGGATGTCGGACGACCGCGATTTTTTCCAGACTTGCCGGGTTCGGGACAAAATCGAACTATGCACTCCCCCAGCACTCAGGCACGGCCGTCAATTTATTACAAGTACCAGGTTCACCAGCCCTGGCTGGCGGCGCAGTACCCGCCGCAGGGTCGTCAGAGGGTGGTGATTGTGGGCGCCGGCCCGGCGGGCATGGTGACGGCACTGGAGCTGGCGCGCCACGGTGTGGCCAGTGTGCTGCTCAATGCCGAGCTGCAGCTGTCGCAGGGCAGCCGGGCCATCTGCTTTACCCGGCGCTCGATGGAGATCTTGCAGCAAGTCGGCGTGGCCGATCGCATGACGGCTGCCGGTCTGCCCTGGCGCTTTGGCAATACCTACTACCGGGGCCAGCGGGTGTTTCGCATGGAGGCGCCGCATGACGATGACGACCGCTTCTTTCCCATCCTGAACCTTCAGCAGCAGTATCTGGAGGAGTACCTTTGCGACGCCTGCAAGGCCACCCCGTTGATCGATGTGCGCTGGGGCAACAAGGCCGTGGCACTGGAGCAGAAAGCCGACCATGCGGTGCTGCAGGTCGATACGCCGCAGGGCCCTTACACCCTGGAGAGCGACTGGGTGGTGGCTGCCGACGGCGGGCGATCCGCTCTGCGCAGCGCGATGAACCTGGCGATGGAGGGCGCGTCCTACGAGGGCTTTTTTGTGATTGCCGACATACGGGTGGACCTGCCCCTGCCCACGGAGCGCCTGGCCTATTTCGATCCCGAGTGGAACCCGGGCAACACCATCTTGATGCACCGCCAGCCCCACGGCATCTGGCGCGTGGACTACCAACTGCCTCCTGGTGAGTCGCCCGAGCAGGCGCTGCAGCCCGAATCGCTGAAGGCGCGCATCGACGCTCAGCTGGCCATGATCGGACATGCAGGCATATCTTGGGAGATGGACTGGTCGTCTGTTTACTCGGCGCGTACCCTGACCCTGCCTGATTTCCTGCAGGGGCGGGTGATCTTCACCGGCGATGCGGCCCACCTGCTGCCCATCTTTGGCGTACGCGGTGCCAATACGGCATTTCAGGATGCGCAGTCCCTGGGCTGGCAACTGGCTTTCGTGGTCAAGGGCCTGGCCGCCCCCCGCTTGCTGGCCAATCACAGCGCAGAGCGGGTGGGGGCAGCCCGTGAAATCATTCTCGAATCGGGCAAGAGCACCCGCTTCATGACGCCGCCTGCCGGTGGCTTTGCGCTCTTGCGCGATGCGGTGCTATCACTGTCCCTCAGCCAGGACTTTGTGCGCCCGCTCTACCACTGGCGCACCTCGCGGCCCCATGCGTATACCCAATCGATGCTCAACAGCCCGGACGACGACAACCACCTGTTCCAAGCTGGGCCCGCTCACGGCGCACCACCGCAGAATGTGCGTCTGGGCGCCCATGAGTTCTTGCTCGACCACCTCGGCGGCGGCTTCGATCTGCTGTATTTCACAAAGACCGCAGAAATTGCGCCTGACTTGCAGCAGGCCGTGGCAGCCGCTCGCGCCCGTGGCATCCCCCTTCAAGTGATCGCGGTAGGCAGTGGCCAAGCCGTGGTGGGTGCCGACCGCAGCCTGCCCGACGGTCAGGGCCGTGTACGCGCGCGCTACGGCATGACGACCGACGGCGGCGCCTACTTGCTGCGCCCCGACCAGCACATTTGCGCCCGCTGGCTCAGCTTGGATGCACCGCGTCTGCTGTCCGCGCTTCAATCCGCCTTACTCCGATCAGGAAATTGGGAATGACCGACAAGACTCTGAGCCTCACCGAACTCGAGATGGTCTATGACTGCCTGGCCAACGCGATCGACCAGGCCGGGCCAGACAAGGCCACGCTATTTTTGGTCAAGCTCGCCCTGCTCAACGCCAATGCCCTGGGCAGCGCCGAGTTGTTAGAGTCGCATGTGCAGGCGGCTTTGCGGGATCTCTGAAGCCGGCGACTACCGTGCGCCATATCTCTGCCGTCGTATGAACTTGCCCTTGGGTTCGGCCATCCCGAATGAGCAAACTGCAGCGATCTCTTTTGAGGCCAATCGAACGCCAGACCTACTGAGGCTTGATGTTGTAGTCCACCAGCATCCTCTTCCCCTGCGTTCCATGGCCTCTATTCGGCGCCTCGTTCTTATACTGGCATCCCCGGGCCGGTGTGTGGCCCTGCTTGAGGAGCAATGATGACTCTTGAAACCGTCCTTGAGCGTTTAGGCTTGCCTGTCGAAGTGGCCGAAGGCGGAGCAGCGCGCTTCAAAGTGGACGATAAGGTGGTCGTTCAACTGGAACTCACTAGTGACCATCAACATCTGCTTTTGAGATCCGCGGTGGGCCATAGTCATGACACCGGTCCATCGGAGTTGACGCGCGAGATTGCTGTCGCTAACTACGCGGGGGCCGCTTCCGGTGGAGGCTCGTTGGGGCTCAACCCCATTAACGGCGAGATTTTACTTTTTGCGCAGTTGCCTTCCGCTGTGATCGGCAGTCAGGCGCTGGAGGTGGCTGTCACCCGTTTTGTGGACGCAGCCCTGTACTGGCATGAACGCTTGTTGGCTCTGGGCGAATCGTCGACCTTCGATACGCTTGATCAGGCCATGCCCAACTGGGTACGCGCATGAATTCGCCAATCTCGGCATCGCAACGTTTCGCCAGCCTGATTGATGCGTCCAAGGGGCCTGTGCTGCGTGACACGGCGCAGTTCAAAGTCAACCAGCAGGGTGATCTGGTCAGCACCTCGACCCATAAGCTGGGCAGATTGTGGACGGCTCTTTTTCGCGACGAAGCAGGGCGTCAAGCCAATCGGGCTGCCACCCATGCATTTATCGATCATGTGCGTGTCAAGTATGGCCCCGAAGCCGGGTTCATGGCAGCCAATGCCCTGGCCGATCGGGTGGAGCGCGGCAATCCCTTGTCGATGCGCGCCATACGGGCGTTTGAAAGCGAGGTCAGCGCCTTGGCTGCTGCGAGTCCGCCCAAGCCGCAGGACTTGGAACTGGGCAGAGTCCTCGGCGGCGGTGCCAACAACCACGTGTTCGAAGCCACCTTCAAGTTGGGCGACAGGATGCTCACTGGAGCACTCAAAGAAGTACCGCCCACATCAGGTCTGGAAATGCTCGTTCGCGATAAGGAAAACGACATTGTCAATGGTTTGGACCAACCTACCTTTGTGATCGACCGTAACCTCGCGTCGGTCCGGTTGGCTGACAAGCTGGGGACGCCGGTGCTGGCCAACAGCATGGAGGCACAGACGCGCGAAGGCAAGCCCGCGCTGATCATGGAGTTGGTGCACGGCGACACGGCGGAGAGCCGTATCAACAGCGGCAAGGCCGTTGTGGACAGTGCCGACTTACGCCGGGGTTTGGTCGCCTTACAACTCAACGATTTTTTGACGGCGCAGTTTGATCGAAACATGGCCAACATCATGCTCAAGCGGGAGGGCGATCGCGATATTCCTGTGGGCATTGATAACGACATTTGCTTTCTGTCGTCCCGAGGTGCGAGTGACTGGGACTTCAATGGTCAGGCAATGCGGGTCGGCTTGCCCATGGTCCTCGACCCGACCTTGCGTGACGCGGTGCTTGCACTATCCTCAAAGGACCTCAAAGCCATTATGGGGCCCAATTTGGCCGTGGGGCAGCGGCTCGAATCTGCTGTGGCGCGTCTGGAGGTCTTGCAGGCGCATGTCCAGTCGGATGATGTTTTGTTGATTGAAAACGGTCAGTGGCACTCGCCTCAGGTTCAAGAAAAACTGAGCGCCAACCCAGCCAACTACTGGCACCAGATGATGCCCCCAAGTTGAATTCGCAATTGACGTGCGCGAACTGGGTATTCGATCAAGGGCATGCTGGTGGCGCAGACGCCGTCTGCAATGAAACCTTTCGGTGGCCGCGTCTGTGCCGCGTCCACCTGATCGCCTTCTTGGTATATTGAGGCAGGAGGGCACTATGGATCTATCCTTCAAGGCGATTGACTGCGTGGTCAATCCGATCACACCAGAAATCATGGCCACGCGGCCGGCATGGTCGAAGACTTTCTGGACCCAGAAAATCGGGCGCAAGCCTGAGGATTTGATGGGTTTGACCCATGACAAGATGCTGGCCGCCATGGATGCGGCGGGCATCGAGAAGTCCTTCCTGTTGGCCGTCAAGATCGGCCGCCAGGGGCTGCCCGGCAGCTGGCACCTGCCCTATGAGGTGGTGGCCGATGCGGTGCAGAAATACCCCGACCGTTTTTACGGCCTGGCCGGCATAGACCCGACGCAGGGTATGCAGGGCGTGCGCGACTTCGAGCGTTCGGTGCGCGAATATGGCTTTATTGGCGCGCACGGCTATCCACATTGGTTCGACCTTGCGCCCGACCACCCCCGGTGGTACCCCTTCTACGCCAAGTGCTGCGAGCTTGACGTGCCGATACAGCTGCAGGTCGGGCAGTCGCTCAACTACACCTCTGAGCAGCGCCTGCCCAGCGTTGGCCGGCCGATCACGCTCGACGCGGTCGCCTGCGATCTGCCCGAGCTCAAGCTGATCGGCATTCATGTGGGCATTCCCTGGACCGACGAGATGATCGCCATGGCCTGGAAGCATGCCAATGTGTACATCGGCTGCGACGCCCACAGCCCCAAGTACTGGCCGCAGTCTTTCGTGCACTACATCAATACCTTTGGCAAAGACAAGGTGATTTTCGGCACCGACTATCCGGTGCTCGATTTCGAGCGCACCCGCCGCGAGATCGAGGACCTCGGCCTGCGCGAAGACTCCAAGCGGCGCCTGTACCGCGATAACGCGGTGCGTTTGTACAAGCTCAAGGATTGAGCTGGGGAACAACCAAAGTTCGTCTGGGGTGCAGGCAGTAGCCTCAGACCTGAATTTGCTCAGGCAGTGCTCCGCTGACGATGGCGCCCTCGCAGGCTCAGGGGCCGGGCCTCATACTGCGGGCATACACAGAAATCGGCCCGGCCCCTGAGCCCACGAGGGCGCAGGAAAGAGTGGCTGGGTTTTGAGGCCGCAAATACCGGCGCTGCGATCGGCGTGTAGGGGGTAAGCCCGGCCGGCGATTTCTGTGTACCCGCAGCATGAGCCGGCCGGGCTTACCACCTGCACGCAGCCCACCGCCCTGAACCGTAGCTGGCTTCGATGAAGCCGGGCTTAATCCCCACACGCAATCCACCGGTCTGCACCCGATGCGACACGGGGCAGCTGAAAATGACTCTGCTGAATTGAAAAATATGGTTAACTCGGGTTTTGGTTTGCGCTGATCGGAAGGCCGGTGCAGGGAGACGTCTCTCACGCGTCTGTTGCGTGAGTGTGGATCACAAAGGGCAGCAAGGCCGCACCTGTGAACCTGCCCCTACGCTTGCGTTCGGTTTGAGCAACTTTGTTGAACAAATCCGAACGGAACGCCATGTCCTCTAGCTCCCGGCCCCCCCAGTCTTCGACCCCCTTATCGCTGGCGGACCCGACGTCTCCCAAGGTCAGCATGAGACCCTGGAAGGGCCGGAAAAAGTCGCTCCAGGACGCGCCGTTGGCCGATGGGGAACTGGCGGAAACCCGGGACAGGGCTGAGCTTGCACGGGAGCCCATGGATCATGCAATGGGGCCCTTGCCTGCAACCCCTTCAGAAGATGCAAACGCCCAGGCGGCTGAGTCTGCCACCGATGCGCCTTTTACCGTGGCGCAAGCCTCTATGCCGCAGCAGGCCCTGGCTGAACCCTTCGGCCTGACCTCGCCGTCCTCAGGCAGCCCAACCAGCGAGGTCCAGGGGCTGCCCGGGAGCACCAACCCGCTGTATGCCAGCGCATCCCTTGTCTCATCGGCCGAGCTGGTGCTTGCTGCGCCGTCTTCTGGTGGAGCCACCATCGCAGCGACCGGGGCATGGTCTGCGACTGCTGCTGCCAGTGTGCTCGCACCCTTCGCAGCTTTGTGGGCGGTAGCCGCCTCAGAGGGTGGTTCTGCCGGCGTGTCCGGTGCTTTGGAGGAGGCCGCCTTTGATCTGATCGAGACGGTGGACGAATCGATCCTGACTGGCGCCTTCGTGGCCGGCCCCGTAGTGGTTGGAAATGACCTGAAAGTCACCGTGTACGCGGCCGACGGCAAGCGGGTGCTGGGCAGCGCCATCCTAGAAGCTGATGGCCGCTACACGGTGAACGTCGGCAGTTACAAAGGGGTGGTCATCGTCAAGGTCTCCAGCTCGGGGAGCACGGGCGACTACCTCGACGAGGCCACCGGCCGGGTCGTGAATCTGGAGACCAGCCAGTTCTGCGTGCACACCGTCAACGGAGGAACGGCGCACCTCAACGTCAACCCCCTGACAACGGTGGCCGCCCTCAAGGCGGGCATAGACCCGTCCACGGGATTGCCCACTTCGGCGCTTGATGTTGCCAAGGTGCAGACAGCCAACCAAGCCGTCGCATCAGCCTTTGGGCTTGAAAACCTACTGGGCGAATCTGTCGCGACCACGGTGATTGACAGCAATGGCGACGGCTTCGCCGATGCCAACCCCACATTCAGACCTGGCGATGGCTGGAGCAACGCAGAGCGTTACGGCGCTGTGCTGGCCAGCCTGTCTGGCATGGACCGCAGCGCCGGTATGCGCGCCACCCTGCAAAAGCTGGCTGACGGGCTGCAGGTCATCAACGGCAAGGGCTCACTCAACGCCGAGGTACAGGCCGCACTGCTCGCGGGCGCCCGCGCGGCAGACCCCGACAGCAGCTTGGGCCTGCGTAATGCCACCGCCGAACTCGCGCAGGCATTGCAGTACTACCTGCGGGTGGCAGAGGGTACGTCGCCGAATTCTCCGATGAGCACGTGGATGGCGCTGGACGGATTTACGTGGGGGGTGGACAGTGATTTGACCTACCTGGATGGCGGTCGTGCAGCGGTGGGCAAGGCGGAACCGCAAAGCGTGCAGGTGAGCCTGAGCTCGACGCCAGAAATGGCGTACTGGACCTCTCTGGTGATCCAGGGCAAACCGATGTCAGCGGTGGACGTGGTGGCCACGCGCACGACTGCCCAAGGCCAGACCGTGGTGGAGTCCTATCAGTTTCGCGACGCCTACGTCACGCAATTGGCCAGCGCCGGCGGGGCCAAGAACATGAGCTTGGTGCTTAAGGAATGCGCAGCCAGTTTTTCTAATTACGACGCGGCCGGAAAGGTGGCGTCAGGAACGGGGGCCTCGTCCAGCCTGACCTGGGACGTGGTCGAAAACACCTCTTCAAGCCGCGCCACAGCGCCGGCGCTGGGAGGAACCCTGAATCTGGATCCGCGCCAGATGATGCCCCAGGTGCCCAGCGATGCTGTGCTTGAGACTTACGTCAGGTTCACAGGCACGGGGCTGCGCACCGACAGGGGCTGGATCAGGTGCGAAGACCTGGGGTGGTCGATCGAGTCGGAGTTGCCCATGCTCGTGGGTGGTGGAGGCGGTAGGAGCCAGCCCTTGCCGTCGGACATCCGCCTGAAACTGGGGTCCAGTGGGGTGATTGCCGAGTTGGCCAACTTGCAGTTCAGGGGAAGTCAGATTGATGTCGTGGAGGTCGAGGTTTATCGGGCCGGTGCCAGGCCTACGCTGGTGGAGGAGTACCGGTTTGACGATGCACTTGTGACCCAGTTGCAGGTCGACGCGATGACGGACCAGACGGTGTTGGCCTTCGCGGCAAAAACATACGTGTACCAGTACGCCCAGAACGCCGGCGACAACACGCTGGACAAATCGACTGAGGCGAAGGTCGCGAAATGGGATGTGGAAAGGATGCGGGTCCTGAGCGAGAGCGGCACATCCTTCAGGGGGGATGC
>Ga0222712_10003056_pt1 | contig 18593 bp, 11 predicted proteins | sample C33_657DmetaG_FD_165043 | JGI IMG/M metagenome (GOLD analysis project Ga0222712, IMG submission 165043) | Estuarine water microbial communities from San Francisco Bay, California, United States - C33_657D | ecosystem: Environmental > Aquatic > Marine > Unclassified | place: USA: California...
ACCTATATTGATCTTTATCGTATCAATCAAAATGAGTCGATGCTTAAGGCCAGTATTGATTCCATCAAAAAAATGGCCGTAGTTCCCGGTGGAGAAATCAAAAGGCATGGCATCACCTGGTGGTGGTGTGATGCTTTGTTTATGGCGCCTCCTACCTTGGCTAAACTCTCAAAAACATTCAACGATCCTTCTTACTTGGTATTGTCTGATACGCTTTTCATGCAATGTTATCGGTTGTTGTACGACAAAGAAGAAAAACTGTTTGCCCGAGATGCATCTTATCTCGTTGATGCCAATGGGAATGGCAAAAGGGAATCCAATGGAAAAAAAGTTTTTTGGTCTCGCGGTAATGGCTGGGTGATGGCGGGGCTGATTCGCTTGTTGAAAGAAATGCCAACAGAGCACCCAACCCGAGCGTTTTACATCAACCTCTTCAAGGATATGTCAACTCGTTTATTGTCTTTGCAACAGGAAGACGGACTTTGGAGAACAAGCTTGTTGGATCCTGCTGCTTTTGCAGGTGGCGAAGGAAGTGGATCTGCTTTCAATTGTTATGCAATGGCATGGGGTCTGAACAACAAGATTTTGGACAAGAAAACATTTCTTCCAGCAGTGAAAGCAGCTTGGACTGGACTTAATACCCTGCTTACAGCTGAAGGAAAAGTTGGATGGGTTCAACCCATTGGTGCAGATCCCCGCAGGAATTTCAATGCAGAGAGTTGGGAGTCTTATGGAGCCGGGGCATTTTTATTGGCAGGATCTGAAGTCATAAAGTTGAAAAAATAAAAAAATGAAAGGAATAAAGTTTAATCAGGCTTCATATGGCATTTTCAAGACAAGAAACACATTGGTATTGATTTTGGTTGGTTGTTTGATTGTTTCTTTCATTCTTTTTCCATCTCATAAAAAGATCCCTGTTGATTCAAGGCCCAATATTATTTATATCATGGCAGATGATTTGGGCTATTCTGATCTGGGTTGTTATGGTGGGGAAGTAAATACACCCAATCTTGATCAACTTGCCGCCAATGGTATTAAGCTAAAAAAATTCTATAATAATTCGCGTTGTTGTCCGACACGTGCTTCTTTGTTGACAGGGCAATATCCGCATACTGTAGGGATGGGGGGGATGGTTAGCCTTTCAAAAGGGCCAGCAGAGCATGGACCATACCAGGGATTTTTGAATGACAGTTTTCCTACCATTGCAGAGGAGTTGAAAAAAGTAGGTTACAGTACCTATATGTCTGGCAAATGGCATGTTGGTGAAAGGCCTGAACATTGGCCTCTGAAGCGTGGCTTTGATCGATACTACGGATTGATCTCAGGAGCTTCCAGTTTTTTTGAAATTACCCCTGCAGAAAGAGACAAGCGTCGATTTGTATTGGATGACAAGGACTATGAAATCCCGAAAGAAGGACATTACATGACGGATGCTTTTACCGATCATGCCATGGGATATTTGGACCAGCATAAAAGTACCCGATCAGCAAAACCTTTCTTTTTATACCTGGCCTATACTGCCCCCCATTTTCCCTTGCATGCATTGGAGCCAGACATTGCCAAATATGAATCACTCTACATGCAGGGCTGGGACAAAACCAGAGAAAAGCGTTTTCAAAAAATGAAACAATTGGGATTGGTGGATGATCGGTATCAACTCACCGCAAAGCCAGAAATCATTCCAGCATGGGAAAATGTTGCTGATAAAAAAGTATGGGCTAGGAAAATGGCTGTTTATGCAGCGATGATTGACAGGATGGATCAGAATATTGGTAGGCTGATCAATAAATTGAAAGCCAATGGACAGTTTGAAAATACGATGATTGTTTTCATTTCAGACAATGGTGCCTGTGCTGAAACTGTAAATACCAAGCTCCTGAGTGATCCAGATAAGAAAATAGGGGAACGCGGATCTTATCATATTTATGGAGAGAGTTGGGCAAATGCCTCTAATACTCCATTCAAGAAGTACAAACATTACATGCATGAGGGAGGAATTGTTACTCCATGTATCATACAATGGCCAGCAAAAATAAAGCCTTCAAAAGGCTACAGCGATGGCACAGGGCATGTTATTGATCTGATGCCAACAGCCCTGGAATTATCAGGAGCAAAATCTCCCAATGTAGCTGGAAAGAGTTTAACTTATTTATGGTCTAAGGGCAAGGACCCTGAGAGAACCTATTGTTGGGAGCATGAGGGAAATCAGGCCATCAGAAAGGGGAATTGGAAACTGGTAAAAGAGTTTCAGGAAACGTATTGGTCGCTTTATAATCTTGCAACAGATCCAACAGAAATGAATGATTTGTCAGGAGTCGAGGCCACAAGAGCCAAAGCCATGTTGGAAGAGTATACCGCCTGGTCAACCAATGTGGGTGTTCGTCCGTATAAAAAAGGGGGAGGCAAAGCAGAATGATAGTTGATAGCATTTTGATAGCTATGAAAATGAAAAAATTGTTGTTTTCCCTTTTTGCTTTGGTAATACTCTTAATTTCTGTAGCATTTGTTGTTAATAATAATTCGCATCAGGCCAACAAACAAAAACCTAACATTATTTTGATCTTGGCAGATGATATTGGATTTGAGACCATCAGTGCTTATGGCAGTACCACCTATTCAACGCCTAGAATCGACATCATGGCAAAAGGTGGAGCCTTGTTTCAAAACTGTTATGCACAGCCATTGTGCTCGCCGTCACGGGTGCAGATCATGACGGGTAAATCCAATTTCAGGAATTATGAGCGATGGGGATTTCTCAACCAGAACGAAACCAATTTTGCACATATTCTCAAATCACAGGGATATACAACTTGCATCACAGGAAAATGGCAATTGGGCGGAGATGAGTTTACCCCTTATAAAGCAGGTTTTGATGAGTACTTGTTGTGGAATATCATGGACACCAGTTCAACCTACAATGAGCGCTACAAAGACCCAAGGTTGTTGGAAAATGGCGTAAGCAAGAAGTATTCAAAAGGAGAATATGGACCAGATCTTTTTGTGAACTACATCAAGAACTTTATGACCCGAAAAAAAGACGGTCCGTTTTTGGTGTACTATCCCATGGTCCTTTCTCACAGGCCTTTTGTACCAACACCTGCCAATGGAAAAGTATATGATAATTTCAAGATTGTACCCAAGGGTGAACCCGGTGGATCCTCGGCAGACAATGCTTTCTTCAAAGACCAGATGGCCTATCTGGACAAGAACGTTGGAGAGATTTTGGATAAGGTGAATGAATTGGGAATAAGTGAAAATACACTGATTCTTTTTACAGGAGACAATGGAACGGGAGTGGGGATCAATTCTGGGATGAAAGATGGCAGAACAATTCCCGGAATGAAAGGTGCCACCACTGAATACGGTATTCATGTACCATTGATTGCTTATTGGAAAGGGAAAATCAAGCCAGGGCAGGTGAATGATAAGTTGATTGATTTCACTGATTTTCTTCCCACAATAACCGATGCAGTGAATATTTCATTACCCAAGGATTTTGTTACGGATGGAAGGAGTTTTCTGCCTTTGGTGACCGCGCAAAAATACATAGCCAGGGATTGGCTGTTCGCGCATTATGATCCACAAAAAGGGGATTTCAAGAGGGCGCGTTTTGTGCACAACAGGGAATGGAAACTGTATGAAACAGGCGAAATATTCAACGTGGCCAATGATCCATTGGAAAAAAATATCATTGCAGAAAGCAGCCTGACATCGGCTCAAAAAAATTTGATCAATACGTTCAGGGAAGTTTTTCCCCGGATGACAAAAGTGGAAGTCATCAAAATACCAAAGATTAAAAAGAAAAAGTCCGATGATGATGATGAGGGTTAACTGATCATTGAATAAAACAACAGAAAAAAAGATAACATGAAAAGAAGTGAATTTTTAAAGAAAAGCAGTGTGGCAATGGCAGGATTGGCTGGTGTTTCGATTTTGCCTTCATCTGTTTTAGGATTGGGAAGAAATGGAATCGCTCCAAGTGACAAGGTGAACCTTGCATGCATTGGCATAGGCAACCGTGGAGCGGACATCATCAAAAAACTACACGGCACTGGGCTGGCCAATATTGTGGCCCTTTGTGATGTAGAAATGGGCGCACCCAATACCCTTGAAATCATGAAGATGTTTCCCAATGTCCCAAGGTTTCAAGACTTCAGGGTGATGTTTGACAAGATGGGAAAGCAATTTGATGCCATCACTGCAGGGGTACCAGATTTCTCCCATTTTCCCATCACCATGTTGGCCATGTCTGAGGGAAAGCATGTATATGTTGAAAAGCCCATGGCCCATACGTTTCACGAGGTTGAACTCATGATGGCTGCAGAAAAAAAATACAAAGTTGCTTGTCAGATGGGAAACCAAGGACATTCTGAGGAAAACTATTTTCAGTTCAAGGCATGGAAAGATGCAGGCATCATAAAAGACGTTACTGCCATTACCGCCTTCATGAACAATGGAAGGAGATGGCATGGCATGAAGGTGTCGGACTTCCTTCCTGCACAACCCATACCCGAGACCATGGATTGGGACAAATGGCTTGCTACTGCACAATTCAAGGAATTCAACAAAGGCTATATCAATGGAGATTGGAGGTCATGGTTTGAATTCGGAAATGGTGCCTTGGGTGATTGGGGTGCACACATCATTGACACTGCCCATCAATTCCTTGAATTGGGGATGCCCACTGAAGTTGATCCCATTTTTATGGAAGGTCACAGTCCTTTGATTTTCCCTCAGGCATCTACCTTGCTTTTCAAATTTCCCAAGCGAAAGAACATGCCGGCATTGGATTTGACATGGTATGATGGTTTCAATAACCAGCCCAAACTTCCTGAGGGGTATGGAGAACCTGTAAGGGCAAAAGATATTCCACCACCCACTTCAGGTAACATCAATTCGAAACGTTACCCTGGTAAAATAATTTACTCAAAAGAATTGATATTCAAGGGCGGTTCACACAGTGCTCCATTGGCCATCATTCCCGAGACAAAAGCAAAGGATATGGCTTCAATGCTACCTGAAGTGCCATTGAGCCCATCCACCCATTTTACCAATTTCCTGAAAGCCTGTAAGGGCGAAGAAAAATGTCGATCTTCTTTTGATATTGCGGGTCCATTGTGTCAGGTCATGGCGTTGGGTGTATTGGCGCAACGATTGAATACCAAGCTCATCTTTGACAAAAAGAAAAAGCAAATCACCAACAGCAAAATTGGAAACGAACTCTTGGTTGGTCCACCTCCAAGAAAGGGTTGGGAGCAGTACTATACAATGTAATTTTCTAATGTTTAAATTTAATCATATGGATAATCATTCACGCAGACAATTTTTAAGGCAAACGACAGCCTTGGGATTGGGTTCAATTGTGCTACCCAGTTTTATGAGCAATCCACCCAGCATGCGGTTAAACATTGCCGTTATTGGGGTAGGCGGTCGAGGAAGGGCAAGCTGGTCCAAAGTCCCCAGAGAAAGCATTGTGGCCATGTGTGATGTTGATGATCGGATGTCTGCTGATGCCTTTAAGGAATGTCCTAATGCTAAAAAGTACAAAGACTTTAGGGTGATGTTAGACGAGATGGCAAAGGATATCGATGCCGTGATTATTGCAACACCTGATCATACCCATTTTGCAGCGTCGATGGCTTCCATGGAATTAGGAAAACATGTCTTTGTAGAAAAGCCATTGACCCACAATATCTGGCAATCGCGTACCCTAAAAAAAGCTGCCAAGTATTACAAGGTGGTTTCTCAGATGGGTAACCAGGGGCATACAACCCATGGCATCAGGCAGATAAAGGAATGGTATGACGCTGGTGTGCTTGGACAAGTGAAAGAGGTTATTCGCTGGTCACAGGGATTGCAGGGTGATTTTAAACGCAATAATTATTTTGGAAAGCCGAGCAGTTTTCCACCAGCGGTGGAAGAAATACCCAGTGGATTTGATTGGGATTTATGGCAGGGACCAGCGGCAGAACGGCCATTTAGTAATTATTATGCACCAAGGCGTTGGAGGGGATTTTTTGATTATGGCAGTGGCATGTTAGGCGATTGGGGTTGTCATACCTTTGATGCACCATTTTGGGCTTTGGATTTGGGGATGCCACATTCGGTAGAAGCTGAGTTGTTGAATCCAATTGCAGACCACAGTTTTGTTTCAGATGAATCGACAGTAACTTGGAATTTTAAGGCAAGGGGTAAAAAAGCACCTGTTACGATGAAGTGGATAGAAGGTGGAAAGAAGCCAGCTGTTCGTCCAGAGTGGGGTATTGCTGAATTGCCGGAAAGTGGCATGATCATGATTGGAGAGAAAAAGACACTCATTACAGACGGTCGTCCAAATACACCAAAACTGCTTGTTCCGGATGAAGAATGGAAAGCGTTTTTGAAGAATCCACCGCCTCAAACCATTGCAAGGATAGAAGAAGAAAAGCCAGTAAAAGAGTGGCTGGATGCCATTAAAAACAACAGCTTGCCTGGTTCGAATTTTGATTATGCATCTGACCTCACTGAGATGATTCAAGTAGGTGTCTTGGCGCAGCGATTCGGAGGAAAGTTTGAGTATGACAGCAAGAAAATGAAAGCAGTTGGAAGACCTGAATTGGATCAATACATCAAGGAGCCTGTGAGGAAAGGATGGTCTTATGGAGAAAATCTTTGGAAATAACCATGGAAATGTTGATGGATGTGGCGATCGCAAAAACGAATCATTCTCTTTTTTCAGGAAGGATGGATCCTTCTTTGTCGGTAGACTTTGGTGGAACCATGATTGATGCTGATGGTGCACAGGGTGAAAAAGGAACCTATGGAAAGCCATCGCCATGGATAGATTGTTTTGGGAAAAGGGGTGACAAGATTGAGGGTATGGCCAATATCGCAGGCGAATTCAAAAAATTTGTGGCGGAAAAATAGATATAATCGTATATGAAAAAATCATTTTTATTTTTTTTGATATTTGTCATTACTGAGGTTTCACCTTTTGCACAAGAGGGAAGGCATATCTTGAAGCAGCAGTATACAGTTGATTTTTTCAGACATCATTTAAAAGAAGCGACTGATTGGGTTCCATATCCCACCATAAATCAATCTGCTGCATGGAAATCTGTATTATCCCCCGAGCAGCATGTAAAACTTATTCAACAGGCAGAAGGTTTGTTGGGTTATCAATGGCCAATGACGAGGGCTTCTGTTTTTCTTGATTTTACTGAAAATGGCAACAGGACAAATTTTGAGAAAATCAGTTTTTCCAGAAGGGATGCGCTTTCTATATTGGTTGTTGGCGAATTGATTGAGAATAAGGGAAGGTTCATGGATGATATTGTAGATGGAATCTGGACCATCTGCGAAGAAACCTTTTGGGGTGTACCTGCCCATTTGACTTACCAAAAAAGAGGCATTGGATTACCCGATGTGAACGACCCTGTTGTTGATTTGTTCGCCGCTGAAACATCATCTTTGTTGTCATGGGTATCACATTTGATGGGCGATAAATTGGACAAGGTGAATCCAATGATCAAAGAGAGAATCTACATTGAAATAGACCGTAGGATTTTCAAGGTAATTGAATCAGATCCAAAATACAGATGGATGGGTTATGGTCGGAAGAATGTTGATTCGACTTTGTCTTACAAGGAAAGATCTTTTTTGGAAAGAAGGCCCAACAATTGGAATCCCTGGATCAGCTCAAATTTGTTATCCTCCATTTTATTGCTGGAAAAAAATAAAGACCGCAGGGCAAAATTTGTTCATCAGGTCTTTGATGTGCTAGACAATTATTTGGATCCTTATCCTGCTGATGGTGGATGTGATGAAGGACCGGGTTATTGGGGAAAGGCAGCTGCCTCTACATTTGATTGTCTTGACCTGGTTAAGATGGCCACCAACAACAAATTCAATTTGTTTAATGAACCACTGATAAAAAGCATGGGTGAATTTATTTTCAAAGCCTATATCGGCGATGGCTATTACCTGAATTTTGCAGATGCCGTTTCAAAAACCAACCATTCACCCATGTTGATTTACCGCTATGGCAAGGCGGTAGGTTCTTCAAGGATGATGGAAATGGGTGCTTATCTGGCCAAAAAGACCCCTGGTGGCCTGAACATGCCTGAGGCATATTCGCTCTTGAGAAAACTCCCTGAGTTGTATTATGCCAAAGAATTGATTAACACAAAATCTGCTGAGCCACTTATAGCAGGGTCATGGTTACCAGATATTCAAGTGATGGTGTCGCGTGATCAGGAAGCATCCAAGAAGGGTTTTTACATAGCCGCCAAAGCAGGGCATAATCAGGAAAGCCATAACCACAATGACGTAGGTAGTTTTATGGTTTTTTACAATGGCAAACCTGTTTTGATTGATGTAGGAGCAGGAACTTATACAAAAGATTATGGTAAGAGTTGGGTGATCAGTTCAGCCTACCATAACATGCTCCCCATTGTAAATGGTGAAGTGCAACTTACTGGTAGAAAATATGCAGCCTCAGCTGTTTCATATACCAGCGACGCCCAAAAAAATATTTTCAAACAGGATATCTCTAAAACTTATAATGAGGATTTGGGCATGAAAAAATGGGAACGGACCATTACCCACAACAAAGGAAAATCAATTGTTATTGCAGACAATTTTGACTTTTCAACTACATATGATACTATCATTTTACCGATGATGCTGGTAGCCCGGCCTGATATTACTGTGCCAGGAAAAATGCTTGTAAAAACAGGTGATGCAGAAAGCATTACCATAAGTTTTGACCAGCAGCAATTTGAACTCACCGTTGAAGAGATAAAGATTCAAGATGCAAAAATTTCCCATACCTGGGGAAGCACATTATACAGGGCTCAGTTCAGAATGAAGAAAGGGGACAGCAAAGGAAAATTCCAATTCATCATACAACAATCATCAACCGAATAATATATTTTACATGAGGGTTATTAAAAGAATCAAGGTATTGCATTTGATATTTCTGATTGTATGGTCGATGGGATTGGTTGCACAAGAAAAACCAAATGTCCTCATCATCATGACAGATGAATTGTCTGCAGAGTCGATGAGTTTCAACCTTGGCAATAAATTTATCAATACGCCCAATATCGATCAACTGGCCAAAACAGGAGTAGTATTCTCAAATGCGTATTGTGCAAATCCTCTTTGTGTTCCATCACGCAGTTCTATTTTTACAGGGAGGTACCCACACGAAATGGGAATACAGTCTAATGAAGAAAAGAAGGTTGATCCAACAAAATTCCCTTCGCTGGGCAGCATTTTTAAAAATGCAGGATATGAAACAGGATATGTGGGGAAATGGCATTTGCCTTATGATAGAAAGGCGCCAGGCACACATGGCTTCGATTATCTTCCCAATACAACCGGAAATGGTCATGACAGCTTATCACCCCAATTGGCGAGTGATTTCTTGAAGACCCAACGCGATCATCCATTTTTACTGGTTGTGTCTTTCATGAACCCACACAATATCTGTCAGTGGGCACGTGGAGAAAAATTACCTGATGGTGCCATTGGAAACCCACCGCCAGCAGATCAATGCCCACCACTAAGACCCAATGCCAAGCCTTCTTTCGATGAATCTGACATCATGAAATTCATGCGTGTCTCCATGCAAAACAGTGATGCTTTCCCAGTGGGTGCATTTACTGAAGAGAAATGGCGTCAATACATTTGGTCTTATTATCGGTTGATTGAAAAAGTGGATGCAGAAATTGGAAGAGTTTTGCAATCATTGAAGGAAACGGGAAAGGATAAAAACACTGTTATCGTTTTTAACAGTGATCATGGAGACATGCAGGGAGCCCATCTGTGGAACCAGAAAACGGTTTTTTATGAAGAAGCTGCGAAAGTTCCTTTCATCATCAACTGCCAAGGGATTAAACCCAGAAAATCAAATTACTTTGTTCAATCCGGTACAGACATATTGCCCACTTTATCTGATTTTGCAGGTATCACATTACCTGCTCAGTATCCTGGCAATAGTTTGAAACAATTCCTTGAAAAAGATATCGCACCAATAAAGCGAGATTATGTGGTGGTATCAGATCATATCATTCAAGGTGCTGGCGTTGATGGTCAACATTTAAAGCCGGAAGGCCGTATGCTGAGGAATGGGCAATACAAATATTGGATTTATGATGAAGGGAAGGAGAGAGAGTCACTGTTTGATTTGAAGAATGATCCGGGGGAAATGAACAACCTTGTCAATGATCCCAGGCATGCCAAAGCATTGCAGGCATGCAGAAGCCAGCTGATGGAATGGGCTAAAAAGAACAATGATCCTTATTTGACAAAACTCATTAAATAAACCAATATGCGCAGTTTGATTGTATTGATGGGTATGGTGATGTGTGCATTTTCTTCTATGGCGCAACAGCGCCCCAATGTCATTGTGATTTATTCCGATGATCAGGGTGCCATCGATCTCAATTGTTATGGCTCCAAGGATTTGGAAACACCCAACATTGATCAACTCGCCGGTAGTGGAACCATGTTCACCAATTTCTATGCATCTCCAGTATGTTCTCCCTCAAGGGCCTCACTGCTTACTGGATTGAATCCTCAGCGGGCAGGATTACCAGGCAATGCCTCTGAACTGAATGATGCAGTGGGTATGCCTACAGACAGGTTTACCATGGCAGAGATGTTTAAAAATGACGGATATGCCACCGCTCATATTGGCAAATGGCATTTGGGCTATAAGCCGGAGATGGCTCCCAATGCCCAGGGTTTTGAACATTCTTTTGGTCATATGGCAGGCTGCATTGACAATTATTCTCATTTTTTTTATTGGAACGGACCTAACAAGCACGACCTCTACCGCAATGGAAAGGAAGTGCATTATCCTGGTCAATTTTTTCCGGACCTCATGTTGAAGGAGTCTTCCCAGTTTATGACTGCTGCCAATAAGAAACCTTTTTTCATGTATTTCGCTATTAACCTGCCGCATTATCCATACCAGGGCGATCCCAAGTGGTTGGACTATTATAACAAAAAAGGGCTGGCATATCCGCGCAATTTGTATGCTGCTTTCATGTCGACACTGGATGATAAGATCGGACAATTGCTGAAACAGGTTGAGGATTTGGGTTTGACAAAAAATACCATCATCATTTTTCAATCAGACAATGGGTATTCTACAGAAGAAAGGGCGCATTTTGGCGGTGGCAATGCAGGAAACCTAAGAGGTGCAAAAGCCAGTTTGTTTGAAGGGGGTATCAAAGTGCCATCCATCATCAGTTGGCCTGGGAAATTACCTGCAGGACAAGTGAGGGATCAGTTTGCTGTAAACACAGATTGGTTTCCCACCCTGGCTGCACTGTGCAACATCAAACTTTCAAGAGAGGATTTGGATGGTAAAAGTTTGGTGAATATCATCAACAATACAACCGCTCCAAGTCCTCATGATCAGGGTTATTGCTGGGCTTTCAAGAAAATGTGGGTGGCAAGAAAAGGGAAATGGAAATTGTTGGGAAACCCTGTTGATACAGGTGTAAAAGGGGCTGCTATTGAATTGGATGCTTTGTTTTTGGTTGACCTGGAAGCAGACCCGGGTGAAACAACAAACCTTGCATCAAAGCACCCCGATGTGGTTGATGCATTGAAAAAACAATATCAGGATTGGGAAAAAATGAATCAAAAAAGCAGTCAATGATTTACTTAAGAAAACATATTGTTATTTGTTTTGCTGTTCTCTATGGTTGGAATCTTAAAGTTCAATCCCAATCAATATCAACAGCACAAGTTGCTCTAGATGCGCCTTATCCGAAGATCAGGATATGGACCAGTCCGTCAAGAGGAGAGCAGCCTCGGTTTAATTCACCAAGTCTTCAATGGCCATCCATCAAGAAAGCCATCTACAGTGTTCGCTTGTCATCATCTAATGATTTCAGCAAGCAAGTAATTGAAAAATCTGGCCTGCCTTATGCCATCTTCAATCCACACAAACAGTTGGCCAACGGCAAATGGTATTGGCAATATAAAACAAACGATGGCCCATGGAATTCCCTGGATTCATTTGTCATCACCGCAACAACAAGAAAATTTCTTACCCCTGACATACAGGTATTGTCTGCAGCAATACCATCCACCCATCCAAGGGTATTGATCAATAGACAAAAGCAGTCTGATTTGAAAATGCAGTCAGCAGAGTATAAAGAAACCGCGTTGGTCATTGCTGAGGCAAATGGGTATATCAGCCAACCCCTACCCAAAGAGATTGATGCGCTTCCCAAATTCAAGGGGAAGGATGATTTTGAAAATGAGAAAATAGGACTTTTGTCCAGCAGGGCAATAGGATGGAAAATTCAAAAAGTGCTCAATGTATTGTCTCAGGCCTATTTGCTAACAGAAGATTCAAACTATTGTCTAACTGCTAAACGTTGGATGTTGGAAGTTGCCAAATGGGATCCAAAAGGATTTACCCACATGAGTGATTTTGGAGATGCCGGTATCATGTCTGGATTGGCCATCGGTGTTGATACATTTTGGGAAAGGCTGACAGAAGATGAAAGGAAAAAAATTATCCAGCAGGTTACTGCAAGGGCCAATCAATTTTATACATTGTGGATAGGGCAGGTGGAAAGTCGGTCTTCTTCCATGCACGTTTGGCAACATATTCTGCATAACCTGTTGCAAACATCTTTGGCGTTGCACGGCGAAGTTCCAGAAGCCAGAAAATGGCTTGAATACATTTATGAACTGTGGATAGCACAATCGCCCAAAATGGCGGAGGAGGATGGTGCATGGTTCAATGGCACATCTTATTTTGGCATGAATACTTTAACACTGATAGATGTTTCTTCTATTTTCAGAGAATTGTCTGGTATCGATTTTATGCAATCACAGTGGTTTAAAAACAATCCACGTTGGCTGGCCTATGCTTTTCCTCCCAACTCAGTTGCAGATGGATTTTGCAATGATGGCGACCGCTATGCGGCGCCTACGCTTAATTATGCCGGTTACACAGATGCCATGGCGCGTTTGTTCAACGATCCATATGCAGCTTGGTATTCCAATGCAGTCATCAAAAGCCTCGGCAAAGAACTTGCAGACGATAATGAGTTTCGTTGGTTCAGGATAAGACAGGGATTTGATATGAAACTACCCAATCATCAAAAGAATATCCGCATCCCAGAAGCCACCGTTTTTCCTGAGATTGGCGTTGCCTACATGCATACTACTTTGCAAAATGCAAAAACAGATATCATGCTGTCTTTGCGCAGCAGCCCATTCGCATCAATGGCCCATACACATGCCGACCAAAATACATTCAACATTGCTTATGGCGGCAAGAGACTTTTCTACAATTCTGGTTATCGACCTGCCATGGGAGATTCACATTTTCTTGATTGGCACAAGCATACCCAGGGTCATAATGGAATTTTGATTGACGGAAAGGGGCAACCATTCAATGCTGGAGCGTATGGTTTTATACCAAGGTTCTTGCATGGTCAGGAAATCTCGTACGCCATGGGCGATGCTTCCAATGCATATTCTGGAAAGGATGAAGGACAAAACATTGACTTTGGAATGAAGGTGTCTAAGAGGCATTATCTCATGCTGCGACCTTCTGTTATAGTCATTTATGATGAGTTGGAAGCAGACCATCCGGCAGAGTGGAGTTGGCTTATACACAACGACAACAAGTTGACTTTAGATCCACTGAAAAAAACGATATTGGCTAAAAATGAAATCGTTCAGGCCCAGGTAACCTTGTTTTCATCATCGAAGACTGATTTCACATTGACAGATCAGTTTTCAGTGCCTGTAGAAAATTGGACGAACAAGGTAAATGAAGATGGTGATACAATTAATTTTAAAAACCAATGGCATTTCAAGGGCGTATCTAATGAAAAAAAAGAAAAGATGCGCTATCTCGCCATCATCCAGGTAAAGCCAGATGGAAGTTTTGAGCCATTGATCACCAACAAGGTCAATGGGGAAATTACGATTGGGAATTGGCATATAACAGCTGAAATGAACACAGCCAAGCCGGCTTTGATCAAGGCCTGGAATGGAAATCACTCCACTGTGCTGGTTTCATCCGGGAATATTGTGAACCTTGGAAAGACCTATTCCGGAAAAGATGCTAGCAGTTCAAAATTACTGGAGATGATCAATGGAAAGCCCACAATCAAAGAAGCCAAGGATGAAATTCCTGCTTCCATCAAAAGATTGATGCTGATGAATCAACAGGTTGGTAGTATTAAAAAAAATTGATTGAATGAGGAAGAAAATAACATTAATTGATGCGAGAAAAATAATGCTCGGCATTTTTGCAGTTGGAATAATAGGTATAAGTGCATTCAATTATTTTGGAGATGCTCCAAAATCCTCCAAACCCAATTTCATCCTGATTTTGACAGACGACCAGGGATGGACCAGTACTTCACAATTGATGGATGATCGGGTTCCCAACTCAAAAAGTGATTATTATCAAACGCCACAGCTTGAGCGATTTGCTTCCAAGGGCATGCGATTCTCCAATGGATATGCGCCTTGTGCGCTGTGTTGCCCCACCAGAAGGAGCATCCAATTTGGCCAGACCCCAGCCAGACAAGGTGATGCGGCATTCAAGGAGAATTATCATCCGGATTTTAAAAAAGTTGCTGCAATTCCAACGGTATTGAAATCAATTTCTCCTGCCTACAGGGCTGCACATTTTGGGAAATGGGATCTTCGTGCAGACATTTTCCCTGAAGATTTGGGTTACGATGAAAGTGATGGCAACACCGGAAACAGGAATGGAGACATGAACTCAACCAAGGAAAGTAAATGGACAGATTTGTTTTTAAACAATGATCCCAAACGCATTGAAACCATCACTGACCGAGCATTGAATTATATGGGCAGGCAGGTCAAAGCCGGTAATCCTTTTTTTCTGCAAGTTTCACATTATGCAACACATGTTGACTATCAGGCAAAAGAGGCAACCCATAAAAAATACCAGCAAAAAGCAAAAGGTGAAATTCACCAGAATGATAAATATGCAGCCATGTTAGAGGATTTGGATGCAGGGATAGGAAAGATATTAGATAAAATTGAGGCATTGGGAATTGGAGACAATACCTACGTGATCTTCATGGCAGATAATGGTGCTGTTGAAGCCGTTCCTCCAATTAAAAATAAATTTGATCATCCCTCAGCACTTTCCTTCAAGACCAACAACTATCCTCTGAGGGGCGGAAAATGGACCTTGTATGAAGGTGGAATTCGTGTTCCGTTCATGGTGATAGGGCCTGGTATCAAAGGCGGAAGTCAAACCAGTATACCTGTAACCGGATGGGATATTTTGCCAACCCTCAGTGATTTGGCTGGCAATGCAGGTCCTTTGCCCCCAAATCTCGATGGCGTTAGTTTCAAACCATTGCTGCTCAAAGCAGACAAGGGAACAGTGTCAAGAAAAGATGATGGGCTTGTATTTCATTATTTTGGAAAATCACATTCATCCATTCGGGTTGGCGATCATAAATTGATCAAGTTTTGGAACTTAAAGAAAATCGAGTTGTATGATTTGAAAGATGATCCCGGGGAACTGCACGACCTTGCTACCAAAGATCCCAAGAGGGCGAGTGCTTTAGAAGCCAAGTTGATCGGGTATATGGAAAAAGTGCATGCAGAGCCATTGTATCCTCCAAAGGGCAAACCGAAAAAGGCCGATGATGATGATTCACAGGACTAATTTGTATAAATACAATCAAGTAGAAATGAAGATTATGTTTAAAGTATTATTGATTCCGGTTTTCTTGTTTTTTATTTTACCCGTTGTTCATGCCCAGCAAACCAATAAGCTTTGGCTCGATGATCTTGTGATTCAAACTTATTCAGAAGGGATTCCTGGTGTCAATGCAAAAATGAATGGAGGCGGTGACAGCATCAGGATAGCCGGTAAAGTATTTAAACGTGGAATTGGTGTTCAGGCAACCAGCATCTTGTCATTTTATCTGAAAGGAAATGCCACTGAATTTTCAGCTGCAGTGGGCGTGGATGATCAGGGAAATCAATTTCTCCCACACCAGTTTTATGTGGTGGCAGATGGCAACGTTTTGTTTGCCAGTGGAGACATGAAATATGGCGACAAGCCAAAATCATTTACTGTCGATCTAAGGGGCATTCAACGCATGGGATTGCTGGTAAAGGTGAATGACCAGGGCTATACCAAAGTATATTCAAACTTTGCTGATGCACAAATCACCATGATAGGAGATACAAAGCCCATGAATATACCCAATGATGGTGAAAGATATATCCTCACACCAGCATCAAAACCTTCGCCGAGAATCAATACAGCACCGGTTTTTGGTGTAACACCCGGAAATCCTTTTTTATTCACCATTGTTGCAACTGGAGAAAAACCAATGCAGTTTGCTGTAGATCGTTTGCCCAAAGGATTGACATTGGATTCAAAAACGGGAATCATCACAGGGAAATTGATGGAGAAAGGCAATCATGAGATTGTTTTAAAAGCACAGAATCAATTTGGAAAATCACAAAAATCATTGCTCATCAAAGTCGGCGATACCATTTCCTTGACTCCGCCCATGGGTTGGAATGGATGGAATTCCTGGGCTCGGCAGATTGATGGTGGAAAGGTTATCGCTTCTGCAAAGGCAATGGTGAACATGGGATTGAAAGACCATGGATGGAATTATGTAAACATCGATGATGCCTGGCAAGGCAACAGGGCGGGAAAATACAATGCCATGCAGGCCAATGAAAAGTTTCCCAACTTCAAGGAAATGATAGATGAAATTCATGGCATGGGGTTGAAGCTCGGAGTGTATTCAACACCCTGGATCACCAGCTATGCGGGCTATATTGGCGGTTCATCCAATTTCGAAAATGGCGCCTTTCCAGATTCTATCAAAAACAACAAACGGTCTTTCAGGTATATTGGGAAATACCGCTTTGAAAAAGAAGATGCCCTACAAATGGCAGATTGGGGTGTAGACTTTCTGAAGTATGACTGGAGGCTTGAAGTGCCATCTGCTGAAAGGATGTCCATCGCATTAAAACAATCAGGCCGTGACATCATTTACAGTTTATCAAATTCTGCTCCATTCAGTGATGTTAAAGACTGGGTCAGGATTTCCAATATGTACAGGACGGGGCCAGATATTCGCGACAGCTGGCATGGATTGTACCGTTGTACTTTTACCCTGGATAAATGGGGGCCTTATGGCGGTCCAGGGCATTGGAATGATCCAGACATGATGATTCTTGGAAATGTTACTACAGGTACTGACATGCATCCAACAAGGCTCACGCCAGATGAGCAATACAGTCATATCAGTCTTTTTGCTTTGTTGTCTGCACCCTTGCTGATTGGCTGCCCCATTGAACAGCTTGACGCCTTTACATTGAACTTGTTGACCAATGATGAAGTGATTGACATTGATCAAGACCCCTTGGGAAAATCTGCCAGGTTGATTGCAGATGAAGGCGGTGTCCAAACCTGGTTGAAACCCATGCAAGACGGATCATATGCCGTTGGCTTTTTCAACACAGATGATTATGGTAAACTTCCACAATCATTTTTCCGTTGGGGAACGGAGAAACCCAAGAATTTCAATGTCGCATTTGCAAAGCTTGGTTTGAAGGGAAAATGGCGTGTTCATGATGTATGGCGTCAGAAAAATATGGGTGTAAAAGAATTATCATTCACATCTATCATTCCACACCATGGCGTGATGATGTACAGGCTTTATCCAATCAAATAAATACCATACCATGAATAAAAGCGTATTGTTTTGCACGTTGATCATTTTATGTTCTGTTCAGTCATTTTCACAGCAAAATTTACCTGAGCTATTGATGGCTAAAAATGGCAACACCATTGCTTCCAGCAAACAATGGGAAAAGCTCAGGCGGCCTGAAATCCTTGCCATGGTTGAAGCCGAAATGTACGGAATCGTTCCGGGTGAGTTGAAAATATCCGAAATTAATATACTCGATCAGGATGATCAGGCGCTCCAAGGCAAGGCCATCCGAAAACAAGTAAAGCTGACCTTTCGTGGAAATCAAAAAGCGTTGAGTGTTGAATTGTTGATGTACCTGCCCAAGGGTAAAAAATCATACCCAACATTTTTGGGATATAATTTCAGCGGAAACCATACCATATACGGCGACACTGCCATCCATATCGCCAAAGAGTGGAATGGTGCAGCAAAACCCCGAGGCGTTGAGACCGCCAATTGGGAAGTGGAAAGACTGATCAATGCAGGATGCGGAGTAGCTACCATGTATTATTGGGACATTGCTCCAGACAGAGAAGATTTTTCTATAGGCATCTATCCATTGTTGTACAAGGCAGGTCAAACAAAGCCGGCAAACAACGAGTGGGGATCGCTGGCAGCCTGGGCCTGGGGACTGTCCCGCGCTCTGGATTATATGAAAACCGACAAGCAGGTTGATGGGGCCAAGGTTATTGTGCTTGGCCACTCCCGTTTGGGGAAGGCGGCTCTTTGGGCAGGTGCCAGAGACCAGCGTTTTGCAGCTGTCATTTCAAACAATTCAGGATGCGGTGGAGCCTCCATATACCTCGAAAAAGCAGGCGAAACCTTGTTGAAAATGAACAACCGGTTTCCCCG
>Ga0222712_10003057_pt1 | contig 18591 bp, 41 predicted proteins | sample C33_657DmetaG_FD_165043 | JGI IMG/M metagenome (GOLD analysis project Ga0222712, IMG submission 165043) | Estuarine water microbial communities from San Francisco Bay, California, United States - C33_657D | ecosystem: Environmental > Aquatic > Marine > Unclassified | place: USA: California...
AGGTTGCATTATGTATATTATCAGCAATCAATTTAGGTATATTAAGAGATTATGAAGAATTAGAACAGTTATGTGATTTATCAGTAAGATCGTTAGATGAAATTATAGATCACCAAGAATATCCAGTTAAAGCAGCAGAAGTATCAACTAAGGCCAGAAGAAGTTTAGGCATAGGTTATATTGGTCTAGCACACTATCTAGCAAAAAACAAATTAATGTACCATGAAAAAGGTGCGTGGAAATTAGTAGATGAATTAACAGAAGCATTCCAATATTATCTTTTAAAAGCAAGTAATACACTTGCAAAAGAAAAAGGTAAGTGTGAATACTTTAATCGTACAAAATATTCTGATGGTATCTTACCAATTGATACCTACAAAAAAGAGGTGGATGAAATAGTAACTAGAAAACTATCATTTAATTGGGAAAAATTGAGGAAGGATATTGTTGAGCATGGCCTTCGACATAGCACACTCTCAGCTCAAATGCCATCAGAATCTTCAAGTGTTGTATCTAATGAAACAAATGGTATAGAACCACCTAGAGATTACTTATCAGTTAAGAAGTCTAAGAAAGGGCCATTAAAACAAGTTGTTCCAAGTTATAATACTATGAAAAACTTTTATACTTTACTGTGGGATATGAAATCTAATGAAGGTTATATAAACATAGTATCAGTAATGCAGAAGTATTTTGATCAGGCTATTAGTGGTAACTGGTCTTATAATCCTGAGAATTATGATACAGGACAAGTACCTTTATCAGTAATGATAAACGACTTATTAACAACGTATAAGTATGGTTGGAAAACCTCTTACTATCAAAATACTTATGATGGTAAGAAAGATTTAGATGAACCGGCACATTCAGTTGGATTCAAAGATAACGTGCCTGATGTAGATATAAATGAAGTAGCAACAACACAGGAAGATTGTGAATCCTGTACTATATAATAAAAGGAAAATATGAATAAATCAGTATTTAATAAAGCAAAAGGTTTAGACTTTACCAAAGCACAAATGTTTTTTGGTGATGACTTGGCCGTTCAAAGGTATGATACATTTAGGTATCCTATATTTGATAAATTAACACAACAACAATTAGGTTTCTTTTGGAGACCAGAAGAAGTATCGTTACAAAAAGACCGTAATGATTACCAAGAATTAAGACCAGAACAAAAAAATATATTTACTTCTAATTTAAAATACCAAACAATGTTAGATAGCGTACAAGGACGTGGACCTTGTTTGGCATTTTTACCGTTTTGTTCTTTACCCGAATTAGAGGGTTGTATTGTAACGTGGGATTTTATGGAAACAATACACAGCAGATCATATACATACATTATTAAAAATCTATATGCAAATCCAAGTGAAATCTTTGACACAATTATAGAAGATAAGAAGATTGAAGAACGTGCTGAATCTGTAACTAAATGTTATGATGATTTAATAGAAATGGGTTACAAGTATCACTTGAATCCGGATAAAGTTGATATGTATGAGTTAAAGAAAAAATTATGGTTGGCATTGATTACAGTAAACATATTGGAAGGATTAAGATTTTATGTATCGTTTGCATGTAGTTTTGCTTTTGGTGAATTAAAACTATTAGAAGGTTCAGCAAAGATAATTTCATTAATTGCAAGAGATGAAAGTCAACATCTGGCCGTATCGCAAAGAATTATTAATAACTATAAAGACGTTGAAAACGATAAAGTAATGTTAAAGGTTATTAAAGATACAGACGCAGAAGTATATAAGATGTATGATGATGCTGTTAAATCAGAAAAGCAATGGGCAACTTATTTGTTCTCACAAGGTTCTATGATAGGTTTATCAGAAAAACTATTGCATCAATTTGTAGAGTACACAGCAAATCGTAGAATGAAGGCCATTGGATTAGAACCTAAGTATGATACTAAGATAAATCCATTACCATGGGTAGATCATTGGTTGAATAGTAAATCAATGCAAAATGCACCACAAGAAACTGAAATTGAAAGTTATGTTATTGGTGGTATTAAACAAGATGTTAAGAAAGATCAATTTAAGAAATTTAAACTATAATGAATACTAAACTTCCTAAAAAGTGTGATGACTGTAAAACAAAATATATCCTTGTATGGGATAACGAAAAAACGGAACTAGATCCTACAACATGTCCATTTTGTGGGCATGAAGTTGATGATCAACCTTATGATGATCAACAAGATGAGATTGAGGTTGAAAATGAAGATAACGATAGTTGGAATTGATTTTAGTTTAAATTCACCAGCAATTTGTGTCAGTAATGGTAGTTTTAAGTTTGAAGATTGTTATTTTTACTATTTAACTAGTAAGAAAAAACATATTGGTAATATGATGAAGAACATACTAGGTACCGAACATACAGAGTACATTAATCCTATAGAACGATTTGCCAATCTATCCACTTGGGCATTATCTATCATAAACAAATTAGAGAATCCACAAATCTTTATAGAAGGGTATTCTTTTGGAAGTAAAGGTCAGGCTGTATTTCAAATTGCAGAGAATGGTGGTATATTAAAGTATAGATTAAAACAATATGATTATAAGATATTAGTACCAAGTGTTATTAAGAAGTTTGCCACAGGTAAAGGTAACGCAGATAAACAAAAGATGTATGAACAGTTTACTACCGATACTGGTACAAACATGATGAAAACATTTGATATACCTACATTAAACAATCCAGTAACAGATATAATAGATGCTTATTATATTGCAAAGGCTGGCCATAGTACATTATGATAAATGTTTGTTGTGTTTTTTATGGTAACAAATACACTAGAGATTACGTTCAAAAATTATATAATATGGTGCAAAGGCATTTGACTGTACCTCATAAGTTTTATTGTTTTACGGATCATACTAATATGTTTGATCATGTTTATGGAGACATCATTTATAAAGACTTACCATTAAAAGGTTATAAGGGTTGGTGGAATAAATTACAATTATTTAATACTGATATTGGACTTCAAGGTGTAAACCTATATTTTGATATAGATATAGTCATTACAAAAAATATTGATTGTTTTGCTACCTACGGAGAAGATAATTCATTTTGTATAATAAATGATTTTGAAAGAGAATTTAATGAATACAATTCCAGTATAATGAAATGGAATAATGATACGGCCTATATTATATGGAAAAATTATATAGAATGGCAAGATCACTATAATAATTATCATAACGATCAACAAGTTATTACAGATATCATACGTGATAAAGATATATTGAAAATATATCCAGACGAATGGTCATTTTCATACAAATGGTATAGTAGAGAAAACCCTAGATTTCATATCTCGGAACAAACTTATGAGGAAGATAAGAGTTCAAAGATTGCCGTCTTTCATGGCAAACCCGACCCTCATGAATCAAATCAAGAATGGGTTAAAAATCATTGGAGATAATTCGTTCATTACCTTCATTAGAACAAAACGTGAACAATTATAATAATAAGTTATTGAATATAAACACATATTTCTTTTAAAAAACGTAAAATAACGCTTGTATTAAGTATTTCAGTATGATACCTTATATGTATAAATTGAACTAAAGGACTATAATATGAAAACAAAAGACTACGCAATAGAAGTTGTAGAAAAACAAGCTGACGTTATTAAAGACTTGTTACTTAATAATAAAATAACACAATCTCAAGCATCAGATATGTTAAGTAAAATTGAAAATATTGAATTAATTACAAATATGGATTATGATGATATTGCCTATGAATGGGTAATGGAAAGTAGAGGTTAATTATGATATATTTAAATAAAGAGGATCTTGGTAAAAGTGTTTATAGAGTTGTACAAGATTACGTTGTACAAGTTGCTTATTTTGTTAAAGCTAAAGATGCTAATCAAGCAAGAGACCTTGCTTTAGAATACGGTGGTATTACTAGTGATAATGTAAGAAATTTAATTAAAGAAGATTCAGATCAATTAGAATTGGATTATTATGATACTGGTTTTGATGATCAAACAGAAGAACATCTTGGTATAGTTATCAATGATGAAAACGATCAAGACGAAGTTATGCTTGACAAATATGCGGAGGCAGTATAATATGGTAATCACAGATATTTTAATTGGATTTTGTTTTGCAATTTATCTATTAAGTATGGTACAATGTATTTTTATATTACAAAGTATGAAAAGAACTTGTAGTAGAATGATAAAGAATCTTAATACTATTAAAAAAACTTTAAAAAATTATTAACAACAAGGAGACTATATAATGACAAACATTGAACTAATACAGATTGAGATACTCAATCAAATTATTAATGAAATAGACCATCAAGATCCAGAAGCAGCTAGAGTTATTGCTGTTAAGTTTAGAGATACATTACAAGAAGATGTGGATAAAGCAGAATCGGATATTGATATACAATTACAATTAGAAACTGAAAGTAAATACGGTAAATAATATGTGTGATAGAACTATAAAAATGAATAAAGGAGTAATATTAAACGCCAATTCTAATACTAATTCTATAGAATTTACAGTAAAAGGAATTGATACAAAAGGATTTAATTATAAAAAACAAACACACGTTAATTCTAAAGGTATGACGGTTGAAGAATGGGTGAATTATATGGGGAAAACTACAATAAAAAATGATCTTAACAAATAAACAAAAATTAGAACTGGCCATGACACAATACCGTAAATGGTTGAAGTCATTAGGTTTAAAGTTAAATAATAAAGGTAGAGTAATTAGTAACCATAAAGGTTTTGATATACCTGATTACAAAACAAAAGATTCTATACCAACAAGTGATAGAATAGTAGGCGACACGTATAAACGTATATATGCAACAAAGTTGCCAGCTGGTAAAACAATAGGTATTGCTTACAACAAAGGGGCATATCAGGTTGTAGATAGTACAGACTTTAAAACTATGGGAAGAAAAATATGACAAATAAAGACTTGTTTAAAGATGTAGATAAGAAAAAAAGAAATAAAAAAACTGTAGATGGTTATTACTTTGATGGTAAAAAATCATATACATTATATAAAGATGAGAATGGTAAAACTTCAATGAAAACAAAAGGTAAAAAATGATTTGGTTTATTTTGGGATTAATCGTTGGGGTATGGCTAGGATGGAAATACGAACACGTGGTAAATGACGTTATTGAGTCATATTTTAAATAGCTATATAAATCAATAACTTGAAGTCATTGTTTTTAAATACTTATTTCTTTGATTTTAGGCTTGCAATTGACACAAAAAAGTATTACCTTATACAGTAAGACTAACTTAACTAAAAAATATATATTATGATAACTTATGATAAAGATACTCTCTTTAGAGAGTTTAGAGACGCCAAAGAAAAAGACATTGCTTTGTCCACAAAAAAAAAATTAGAAGATAGAGAAATTGATATTTACGTAAACCGTATTCAATTCTTTAAAGATCATATCAAAAACAAATCTGTTAATCCAATGACATACGATAATTTAGATGTTAATTTTGAAGAACTATTGAAAGCTTATGAAAGTGAATCTCCTAGAGATTATTTTTATATGTCAGTATTTGGTAAATCATTCCAACAAAAAATGTGGGAAGAAGAAGCTGAATTAGAAGATGAAAAACTTGCGAATATTTAGTTTACTCTTAGTACTTTTGTTTGTTAATCAGTGTGCTAATAATCGTAGTTACACAGGTGCCACTCTTGGTGCAGTAACTACGACAGCCGCTTGTTTACAATTTACAGATAACCCTATTATTGCAGCTACATGTGCCGTTACTGGTGCTTTAGTGGGGGCTGATGTAATGTATAAATCAGATTATGATGTACATACAGCAGTATTCGTAGATCATTTAAATAAAGGTTCATCTTCATCTTATACTAATTGGCATAACGAAGCTACCAATAATTCAGGTAGTATAAAGACATATTCAACTTATATGGAAGGCCCAATTAAGTGCAAAGATTATGAATCAACAGTAGATATTACAAATCAATGGCCATTAATTGGTATTGGTGGTATTAATAGAAACGTAGAATTTGGTACTGCTTGTCAGACACCAGATGGGAAGTGGGTAGAAAAAGATGTCCTTAGACAAAGAACAAATTAATCTCTTAAAAGAAAGAGAAAAAGTAATAATAGAAGAACTAGAATTTAGTCCTCTTAGAAGTTTAGAAAACGAACTCTATGAATTAAGAGATACTTTAGAAAAACTTGAAAACAAAGAGCCATTAATTTATGATGAATATGATGCTTTTGATAAAGATTGGTCTAAAAATATAATAAAATATGGTTCAGAATAACAATAAAGGAAAACAACCTATAATAATACCATCTGAAAAAAGTGTTGTGGTATTTTGTATAGTTGTATTAGTAATAGTGTTATGTGGTATATTACAATTCAAAAGTTAACAATTAAATATTTAATTATGACTGGTCAATTTTTAAAACCTTACGCAATAGAGTTATTAGATACATTATTATATATGATAAGAGGTCTTATTTCTTTTATTATATCATTATTACCTAAACAACAATTAGTATATTCTTGGAGACTAAAAAGAGTGATACCTAATGTAAGAAAGTATTTTTTAGTAATATTGTTAATCTATTTTGTTTTACAAGTAGGTATTTCAAAAGTAAGAGCAAATGAAACGTTTGTTATGCCTAAAGTTGAAATGACCGAAGAAGAAAAACAACACGATAATGCTTTATATAATAAAGTGGTAAAAGATATAGATGATTTGAATAATAAACAAACTTATGAATTAAGTAGAACTATTACACCTAAAGAGAGTGCTAATCAAAACTGTTATGTATCAGTAAAGATTACACAAGAAGTAGATAGTGTTGTTAAAAAAGAAATTTTGGAGTGTGCTGACGGTAGAAAAGGTTTAATTACACCTAGCTATTGGGAAATGTTTGCACAATTCTATTATAGAGACGTATCGGCACCTGAATATTGCCGATATTATAGTAGACCAGATCACGCCTTTAAATCGTTCGGAAAGACGTGCCTAAACAAGGACGGTGAATGGAGAGTACAATAATGTTTAAGAACATTATAATCGCTACACTTTTATATATGCTAGTGTTTAACGTATCTTTTAAAGACTTTTTTAAAACAATTAGAAAAGGACTTGACAAAGCCGAAGAAATAGTATATGATGTAAATAGGAGTGTGAAATAATATGATGAAAAGAATAGTAACGATCACAATACTTAGCATGTTGCTAGGCGCTTGTGCTAATACCGGGTTAAATCAAACCTATGAAATTAAAGCAGAAAAAGAAAAAACTATAGACATAGTTCCTGCTTGGTATATGAATCAAATCAAACAAAAAGAAGTTTGTAATCTTAACTCTATAGAGTCCAAAGGTACAGACAAAGTATGTTTATTTGGTGCAGGTACCGCTGTATCGCCTGATTTAAACCTTGCTATTGAAAAAGCAAAAATGTTAGCAAAAGCGGATATCGCTGATGTTATCAAAGGTGAAATGAACAAACAATCTAAACAGTTTATAACTGAATTAGGTAAATCAGAAACTAAAACTATAGTATCACAAGTTGAATCAACTTTAGTGAATGTAATACAAAATACACCTGTTAGAGGTTATGAAGTATTTGCACAAGAAGTAACAGCAACAAATCAAGGTTACTATAGAGCATGGGTTGGTTTAAAACTTCCTTTAGGTGAATATAATAAAATGTATCACTATAATATTGAAGAAGTTGCTAACTCTTATAAGTTAAAAGAAAAAGCTGATGCGGCGTTCAAAGAAACTGTTAAGAACGTTGAAAACAAAGCTAACTAATGAGTGATATATCTAATATTTTAGTATATTCTAAAAATAATTGTGTATATTGTGATAAGGCTAAGTTGTTATTAAAAAACCTTGGCCTTAATTACAATGAAAAAAAGTTTGAAGATTTTATTTCAACTGAAGCATTATATGAAGATATAGGTAAAAATGTTAGATCAATGCCACAAATTAAGATCAATGGAGACTTAATTGGTGGGTATAATCAATTAGTTGAATATCTACACGATAAAGGTTTAGTAGATTTTGAAGGTAAAGTTACAAGATTAAAAACTTAATGAGTAATGAAAATAAAGTAATACTATTTCCAACCGATAGAATTGTCAATAAAGGAACTGCAAAACAAGATCCAATAGCAACGGAAAAAATCAGACAAGAAAGCACTAAAGAATTTGTTGAGGGAAGTGTAGATGAGATTGCTTTAATGATGTTAAGAAAATTTGTAGAAATGGCTATATTAACAGAAAAACCAGAGTTTACAAAAGACTTAGCTTTATTAGTAGATATGATGAGAGGGTTAATTTACAGAGATTTTGATGTTCAACATCCAGCTCAAAAATTGGCAGATAAAATAGTACATGTTAATATGAGTAGATTTGGTCCCATTGCATCAATAGATTATAGTACAGTTATAGATGAAAAACACAAACCTCATAAACCGTTTAGTAAAGATTTTAAAGATGAAATTAAACGAACTAATGATGGATGGACAGATTTTGATGCAGACTTTGATACACCAGATGATTGGGAGAAATAAATTTATGGAAATTCTTAATAGAATCGCCTTCGCAGGTTGTAAAATAGCAATTGAAAACAAGGAGAAAATATAATGTTAAAAACATTAAAAAGAGCTCTTGCAAGTGGCAAGACTTCAAAAACACAAAGAGTATTAGAGTTACTAGAAACTGGGAAATCAGTATCATGGAAAACTTTAAGAACTAAATTTGATCTAACATCGCCAAGAGCTATGGTAGATAAATTAAGAGCAGCTGGTAATATGATTTATATTAACAAAACTGCTCAAGGTACTTTCTATAGACTTGGTGCACCATCAAAAGCGATCATCGCTGCTGGTATCAAAAAACTATACGGTACTTCATACGCTTACAATGCGTAATTAGTTAAAAGATGGAGGCGAGAAATATATAACGCTCGCCTCTATCATTAAATAACAAGGAGATTTATGGCATACGAAGTAAAAAGAAAATTCAAAAACGGGTTTATAGTTGAAAAGAAAATTAATTCATTAACAGATAGAGAATCATACTCACAAGAAATAAATGAAGAATATGGTGAGGGTGGCGGTTTAAATGCTGGTTATAATGTAGTAGAAGCTGTGGCAAAATATGCTAATGAACAAGGTAAAAAAGGTAAAGAATACGGAAAACACTTTATATTTAAAACTACCAGTTACAATGAAGTAATGGGAGATGAAACAGTCGTATTTGAACACAATGAATAAGGCATGGGAATTTGAGTGTGTTCTGGAGAATGGCAAAGAATTAAAATCTTGGTTTTATTCAGATACGGAGCAAGATGCCTCAAATAGAGTAAAAAACTTTATGAGTGCTAAACTAATTTCTATCAAAGAAATAGACGATCCATTAGAAGTAGATAAGAGACAAATTAAAGCCGATAAGATAAGATCCGTTTTGCAAAAAAAACGTGAAATAGAACAACAAGAATATTTAAAACAAAAAGAACAAAATGATTCTAATTGATCTTAATCAAGTTTTAATATCAAACCTTATGGCACAGACCAGAGGTAACGCTGATATTAAACCTAATAAAGAAATGGTAAGATATATGGTCATTAATTCGTTAAGAGGATTTAATTTAAAATTTAAAGAACAATATGGCACTATGGTATTATGTGCTGATGCAGGCGACCCTTGGCGTAGAGATATTTACCCTAATTATAAACACGCTCGCAGAAAAGGACGTGTAGATTCAGCCACAGATTGGGATAATATATTCAATTGTATTACAGAAATCAAAAACGAAATTGCAGAAAATTTTCCGTATGTAATGATGTATATAGAAAAGGCCGAAGCAGATGATATTATCGCTACTTTAGTAAAACATAATAATGAACCTATTATGATTATAAGTGGAGATAAAGATTTTATACAACTACAATCAAAACCTAATGTTAAACAATATAGTCCTATACAAAAGGTATTTGTTGGTGTGGGCATAGATGCTAAGAACTTTTTACATGAACAGATTATAAAAGGAGACCGTTCAGACGGTATTCCTAATATATTAAGTCCAGATGATATCTTTTTAACAGGTGAGAAACAAAGACCTATTAATAAGAAAAGACTTGAAGAATTTGCCAACGTTAGTAACATACCTGTTGGCAGTGAAACAAGTAAATACTACGAGAGAAATAAGAGATTAATAGACCTTTCTTGCATACCAGAAGAGCTAGAGAGAACTATTATAAATAACTATACGAACTATAAAGTACCTAGCAGGTCCAAACTGTTACCTTATTTTATAGAACACAAACTAAAATCGTTAATGAGCAACATTGGTGATTTTTAATATTCGAATATTGGAGTGAATAATTATGGCAGAAACAGAACAAGCTAGACATTCTAGCTTAATGAGTAAAAAAGGAATGGCAGCAACGGCTCGTACGGCCACTAACGCTAGACCTTTAGCACACGAAATATTTACACAAGTAAATAACGCAAAAGACAAACCTTTAAAAATTGAAGTATTAAGAAAACACGATAGTCAAGGTTTAAGACAGATACTTAAAGCTGCTTTTGATCCTAAAATCGTTTTTGACGTACCTGAAGGAATTCCGCCATATATGGCAAATGAAGCTCCAGCAGGAACAGATCATACCTCTTTATTGGATGAAGTAAGAAAACTTTATCTTTTCATTAAAGGTGGAAGCACAATACCTAAAATTAAAAAAGAAACTCTTTTTATACAAATGCTAGAAGCATTACATAAAGATGACGCTGAAGTTTTAATTAATATCAAAGATAAAAAATTAAATCTAGTTTATAAAGGCTTAACTGAGAACGCAGTTAAAGAAGCTTTTAACTGGAATGACGATTTTTTACGTAAATAGTCAATAATAGGGTGTTGTATATTTGCAACATCCTATTAAGTCATTGATTTTATTATCATATTTCTTTTAAAATAATCAAAATAAAGCTTGTAATAGACATATTTAAATGTTATATTATACCTATGTTAACAATGATTAGTTTTTGTTTTGTGAGTTTATTCATTCTCACATCTCTTTCGTTTTGTTGTTGCTTTTCATTGTTAACATGTAATATTAACAACCATATAATGATATAATGAAATATATAACAAATATAAAAAACTTTGAAGATTATTTAATTGATGATTCTAACGAATATAATGAAATGAATGATTACTTAGATGATAAAAAATTTACTTTTGATAATATTGTAAAAAAATATAAAAAATATTTTATTTCCAAAATGTATAAAGATTTAACTTTTTCTTATCCTATCATAAGAAATTTTGAGAGAGCATATATAACAAATCAAGAAATATTAGATAGAAATATTTTTATTTTAAAAAGTAAAATTTTACTTAATAAATCTGATAGAGAAATAGCTGATAGATGTAATCTATGTCGCACATCAGTGCAAACATTATATAAAAAAATGTTAAAAGACCTTAAACATATAATACAAAAATAATATTATGAGTATAAATCTAAAAAATATAAATGAGTGTTTTGAGTTATTAAAATACCGTATGAAAATAAACAATTATAAGTGTCATAATAAAAAACAAACAGATAATCTTCAAAAAGAAATTAAAAAAGTAACTTCTAAAATTGAAGATTATAAAAAATTGTTTAATAAACAAGAATATGAACATTATTGTGATTTGTATTACCTTGAATTATGTAATAGAAATTGTGATGTAGATGCTCCAGAACATACACAATTTGCAACATTTAACTAACAAATCAACAGAAAGATAAATATATGAAGAAGTTTTTAATTTTTATATCAATACTGGCTATCTCATTATATGGGTTTTTAACCTGTACAATGAACTCTTTAAAGGCTAGTGAGTATAATACGGCTGTTATAGGCCATGTTATTACACAAAAGGTATCAGGCCAACCGATTGATGCTTCTAAATTGATGGAACAAGAACTGGCACGAGTGGCTCATTTGTTCGCTCTTGATAGTATTAATATATTGCAGAAGTACTTACCCGCTATATTAGATAAAGCGGCCGCAGAACTAAGACTTGAAGCAGATAAATCATATAAATGCAGTTTACTAAAAGATACAAAAATACAGGACGATTGTAAATAGTGGTGGTATATGGAACAGATAACAAAACAGAAAGTTTTGACAATTAAAAAAAAACTTATGCCATTGTTATCTTCAAAAACTAAATATATAACCACATATAAAGATATAAAAAAATATTTCAAAATGTTGAATAAAGGTATCTTCAATAACAAATTACCACCATTTAACGACATACTAATTAAAGAACTTAAAAGACAGAATTGTTTAGGTCAAGTAGTTACTATTGACTGGAAAAGAAAAGGTACACAGATTATTGTATTGGAAATGGATAAACAATACGAAAGTAAAAAAGATTTCTTGGACACCTTGGCCCACGAAATGGTACATCTATATCAATTTACACATGTAAATGATACAGGTGCCCACAACAAACTATTTTATAGTTTTCAACCTAAACTTAAATACGTTGGTTTAAAGTTATAAAAAATATAAACAACTGAAGGATATATAATGACACAAGTGATAACAAAAAAGTTTAAAGATGAATATCTTAAATCATCTATTCTAAATTCTATTAAATCAATAGAAGATTTTACCAAAAATAGGAGACGAGGCGAGCAAATCGTTTATTATGAAGGTAATTTCCAAGAAGATGTTTTAAATAATTTCTCTAGTAAAGAATCAGAAGAAATATTTAATACTATGAAAAAGTATTTAAACGATTATAGACTAATTTTCTTACAAAAGAAAATAAAGATTAATGATGTTAATGCTCAAATTAGTGAATTGAATGAACCAAAACACTACTTTTCATACATTGTAAGTAAACGAGTATTTTAATTATATAATTATATGAAATCCAGACCTTGGTATTGGTACATCAGATATAAGTGGCCACGTAAAATTAAATATCATACAAGACAGATAATGGCCATTATTGGTATTACATTAATTGGTTTTGGTATAGGTACGTTTTATCCTAACTTTATATCTCAACATAACTTAGAAGAAAAGGCCGTAGATAAAACTATTAAATGGGCCAAAGAAATCGGTTTTGCAGAACCAAAAATAGAAACTTATAGTGATGAGATTTTTATTAAAACAATGCAAAAGTGTATCGCATACCTAAATTTAGAATTACATAAAAACGAACAGATACCTGATGAACTTATTATTGCACAAGCCATAATAGAAAGTAATGCAGGCACAAGTAGATTTGCTAAAGAAGGAAATAATCTGTTTGGAATAAGAATTTGGAACAGAGACAAAGGCATGTTACCAGCAGGGTATAATGAAACTCTATCTTGGAGAGTTAAATCTTATCATAGTAAATGTTCTTCCGTTAGAGATTATATTACGATTTTAAATACCAAAGCTGCATATTCTGAATTTAGAAAAATACGAGATAGTCAAAATAGATTATGGAGTAAACCTGATTCTATTGCATTAGCACGTGGACTTGACAGTTGGAGTACCACAAAAGACTACGACCAACAAGTTATAAATATAATAAAAAAACTAAGACAAGACGGAAAGGTAGTTATTAAAAGATGAACGAACTATTATTTTTCGTTATGACAGCAGGTGTTGTAGGTCTAACTTATCATTTAGGATTTAAATCGGGTTTAGATAAATCTTCAAAAGATGAAATAAAACAATTTTTACACGAAGTAACTGTATCAAAAATGGCACATGATTTTTTTATGCAGAGAGCAAAAAATGAAACAAGATTATTTCTAAAAGCTCTTGGTGCAGGAGATGTTGATGTCAAAAAAATTAGAACTCCAAAGTTACCAACGCCAGAGGATATTGATAAACTCAATCACTAATTAATATGTTAACTATACTATTATTTTTATCTGGTATTGCTGTATCTATTATAGGTGCTGCCTATTCTATTATGGGATTAGCGGCACTATTCGCAGGTGCCTATTGGGCAGTTGTAACAATGGGTATTACATTAGAGATAGCAAAACTTGTAACCGTATCATGGTTGTATAGAAATTGGAATTTACAACTATTACCAAATTCAATAAGAATGTACTTGACATCAGCAGTATTAATGCTTATGTTTATAACATCAGTGGGAATATTTGGTTTCTTATCAAAAGCACATTTAGATCAGGCTACACCAAATACTGGTAATAGATTACTAGTTAAAAACGTTGAGAGACAAATAGATAGTGAAAAGAAATCAATAGACGGCGCTCAAAAAATTATAGATCAATTAGACAAAGCATTAGATAAAGTAATTGATAAAGATGCAGATAAAGGTCTTGTTGAAAGACAGAAACAACAGAATGAGAGAAATAGAGCTAATAATCTTATAGCTAACTCATCTAAAAAAATTACAGAATTATCAAATCAAAAACTTAAACTAGATAAAGATCAATTAGCAATAGATAAAGATATAGGGCCATTTAAATACGTTGCAGAATTAATATATGGTGATAGTATGGATGGTAACCTAGATAGAGCGGTTAGAATGGTTATTATATGTTTAATATTAGTATTTGACCCATTGGCCGTATTAATGTTAATAGCATTTAACGTATCTATTAGAGAAAAAGAACTTATTAATGGTATTGTTAAAAAACCTATTATAATAAAAGAACCTATAAAAGAAACAGATTTAGAAAGTAAAATAAGATCACATGCAATAAAAGATTTTATTGAAAAAATAGATAAAAAAGAATCAAAAAAAGAACGTGAAAGAGATTACAAAGCATTAGTACAAAAGATAGGTGCTAAAGAATTGGATGGTTTAAGTGCAGACGAGATTAAAGTTAAACTAGATCAAATATACGACTGGAACGAGAATAGTAAAAAATAGTACTTGACAAAATTTGAATTACGTGTTATTATGATAGTATATTATGGCCAAATTAAATCTTACTAATAAACTACAACAAAAACTTATAGATAACGCATATAGAGCCTGTGAAAAATCAGAATCTAAATGGGCACAAAAATTTTGGTTTGGTGTATGGAAAAAATTATGCCAAAAATATAAAAAAGGTATACATTAATGATTGATTATATATTGAGTACAATTGAAACTATAGGTTTAAAACTTCAAAATTGGGCTTGGCAAAAAAGATGGGGTAAAGTCAAAGGTCATGGAAGAATACATTATAAAATCAAATGAACATATTTTATTTACATAAAGATCCTATCATAGCAGCAGAAATGTCTTGCGATAAACATGTATGTAAAATGATTATAGAATCAGCACAAATGTTGTCAACAGCACATAGAGTATTAGATGGCGTAGAACATTATGGTAAAACTGCCAATGGTCGTAAAATAAAAAGATGGTTACATCCTGATTCTAATTTAGAGAAGTCTTTATATTTGGCCAGTCATGTTAAACACCCAAGTACACAATGGGTAATGTACAATTTACATAACTATGTATGGTTATATAGACACATGATGGCATTACACTCACAATTTAAATTAAGATATAATAAATCAGAAGATCACATGACAATAAAAAAACTAGGTGATATATTAAGAGACGCACCTAAAAGATTACCTGTAAGAGACGCAAAAGATCCTACACCTGCAATGCCAGATGAGTGTAAAATACCAGGCGATGCAGTGGCCAGTTATAGAAAATATTATATAATGAAAAAAAAAGATTTTGCTACATGGAAATATCCAGCAGTAATGCCAGATTGGTATAAAAAAGGAATTGAAAATGGAATCTAAAGACGATAAAGAATTAAAAGAAGTTTATATTAGTATATTTAATGAAGTAGTAAAACTACTATTGGTTGAAAAGAAACAAACACAAATAGTTGCAGCTACATTATTGGCACAAGCATTAAGACTATATAAATCTTCTTTAAATGATTCTGACTTTGTTAGAATGATGAACTCAATACCTGATTCTATAGATAAGATAAGACCTTATGACGAACTAACACCAGATGAAAAACCTACAATAAATTAATGATAATAACAAGAAAAAGAAGTATCGTAAAAGCATTGATATATAGAATTTGGATATTTGCGTGTACTTTTGTAATGTTAATATTAACAGGACAAGAGTTAACAAATGCAATATGGACAACAATAGGTTTTAATTTTGTTTTAACCTTTACATATTATAGTTATGATAGATTGTGGCAACATATAAAATGGGGAATAGAATGATAGAACAAAAAATAAGAAAAGAAATAGAAATAGAAAAATGGAAAAATCTATCTAAACAATTATCTAAGGAACTTGAATACTTGTTAGATGAAATAGAAGATTTAAAAAAACAATTAGAAGATAAAAAAAAATGAAACAAAAAGTAAAGGTAATAGAAATAGATGATTATTTAGCAACCGCTGTTAAAAAAATGAAAAAAGGACACATATTAACAATAGTAAGAGATAATAATCCAAATCTAATATTGAAATTGAAACATAATGACAAAAAAAATAAAAAATAACAAAAAAGAACAATATAAGTTATTGGCCGATTGTATTAGATCAGATCAATTAAGTGCCAGACAAGTATATGAACACTTGGAAATAGATCCACAGTTTAAAAGATGGTATTTAAAGACATATTGTAATACTCCAGATTTTAAATACGAATAAGTCATTGATTTTACACCATTCTTTCTTTATTTAATCAATATTTAACAGTTGACTTATATACGATATATTGATATATTGGTAGGTATATGATGAAAATTTTTGCAATAATACTCTTTTTAATATCTTCTACCTTATCGGTATTAGCTGATACTATTATAACAACAGGCCCCCGAATGGTGTCTGTTACCTTGGAAACAAATACATCATTAATTACTAAGGTTACAACTACAAAAAATGTAGTAACTTCCGTTAAGGCTACTAATGGTGATGTTACAAATACAACTACACGATTTACTACAATAACAACGACAACACCAAAATATACAAAGATATCAAATTTAGTTACATATAAAAAAACAGACGGAACAACTTACTCTAATGTAGTTATTGCTTCTATTACTACTGAACCTTTTGTAACAACTAAAACCGACAAAGGTGTTATTGTAAATGTAAATGTAGTTAAAGCACCTACTAATATTGCTTATACTGATACTGATGCAAATTTAGGTACAAAGACTGTAGGTTACAATTCTAATCCTGATTTTTATAAAACTAATGAATTTAATACAAGTACTTCTTATTCACTTATTAATGCGGACAAAGCTTATGCACGAGGTTGGACTGGTAAAGGAGTAACAGTTGCGGTTGCAGATACAGGTTATCTTACATCACATACTGATTTACAAGGTCAAGTTATTGCCACAAAAGATTACACAGGCGCAGGTATTAATGATACTAATGGACATGGTACGTTTGTATTAGGAGAAATTGTTGCTCTTAAAAATGATATAGGTACACATGGTGTAGCTTTTGATTCTAAAGCAATTGTAGTTAAGGTTGGTACAGGTTCATCTATTAGTTTAACAAATGCTGCCGATGGATTTTCATGGGCTGCAGATCAAGGTGCTACAATAGGTAATTTAAGTGCTAATTCAAATTACGATACAACATTTAAAAATAAAATGGTTAATATGGGTAATGGTATTTACAAGTCTACCGATACAAGATATGACTATAAGAATAATATATTCTATAATGGACAAGACGCTACTCAATGGAAACCTGCAACAGATAAAGGAATGATTATTGTAAATGCTGCCGGTAACCAAGGTTTAGCATATCCAGCAAATCCTGGTTATTTTGCCACACAAGTTGACAGTTCTGGTAATTTAGTTCTTGGTGGTAAAATGTTAATTGTAGGTTCTGTTGATACGCAAGGTTACATGTATTCGTGGAGTAATAAAGCAGGTCATATATGTCAACAATTTGATTCGTCAGGAACAACTTGTTTAGACAAATATAAAGTATCAGATTTCTATCTAGTAGCACCGGGTTATACTCTTAGTACAGGTTTAAATGGTTCAGTAACTTCTATGTCAGGTACTTCAATGTCTGCTCCTATTGTAACAGGTGGTGTAGCTATTATAAGTCAGATGTGGCCATATATGAAACCAGAAAATTTAGTACAATTAGTTTTAAAAACTGCCAATAAAAATATTCCAAACTATGATGTTAATGTACAAGGTCAAGGGTTATTAGATTTAGATAAAGCAACGCAACCTTATGGTGCAATTGGTATACCTACAAGTGGTAAAACAACATCTACAGCAAAGACAACAACTATATCAAACACAGGTGGTTCTGGTTCAGCATTAAGTTCTATTGCGACAACACAAGTATTAAGTAGTGTAATGGTAGTAGATGAATTTTCCAGAGACTATTATGTTAATTTACAGAATGGTGTGGTGATTAAAGATAAAAGAAAAATATCAGATGTATCAGTACAACAAGATAATACTACATATTTGCCTTTCAATCAGGCCTTTGGTACTTTTGAACAAAAAGCAGAAACTAATATATTGCCAGATACAAAAATTGGTTTTAATTCA
>Ga0222712_10003058_pt1 | contig 18588 bp, 13 predicted proteins | sample C33_657DmetaG_FD_165043 | JGI IMG/M metagenome (GOLD analysis project Ga0222712, IMG submission 165043) | Estuarine water microbial communities from San Francisco Bay, California, United States - C33_657D | ecosystem: Environmental > Aquatic > Marine > Unclassified | place: USA: California...
GCTAGGTTGGCACGCAGTGCCAACCCTACCCGATGCAATTAGGACCGCACGTGGTGCGGTCCCTACCCGCGCCGATACGCACGCGGCCGCTATGTCACGCTATGACAAGGGGGTGGGTGGACGGGGTTTCTCCGCGGGGTAGGTTGGCTGTCTATGAGCTACACACGCCGAGACTTCCTCAAAACATTCACCGTGGGCGGCATCGCCCTCTTCACCGCCGATTGGTTCGCCGCCGTGCAGGCGCGAGAACCGGTTCCGCCGACATTCCGCCTGCCTGCCCACGTCAAAGACCCCATCCCGGATGACCACCAGGTGATCAACGCGGTGTGGAACGATGGCACGGGCTACATCCTTTACCTGAACGGTACGCCGTACGGCGAGCCGCCCAAGATCACGCTCCGCGAAAAACTCATCGAGGAAGGCGAAGAGGGCGTCTGCGTGGTGGTCGATGCGTTTCAGGGCAAGTACGGCCAATTCATCTGGGACCTCGAAGAACTCGAGCAGGAGATCGATGCGGACCAGGTCGAACAACTGAACAAGGACGGCGGGGCTTATACGTTCGAAGCGGGTGAGACGTGGCGTGAGTTCTTGGAGAGGGAAGACGGCGATCTCCTCACCGACGTGGATTCGAGCGCGGATGAGCGGGGCTCCGGCGTCCTGCATAAGCTCGACGACAACATCAATTGGGATGAACACGAAGGCTGGCTGACGGACTGGTGCCGCAACCAGAGCCCGGAGTCCGATGCGCTGGGATATGTCGAAGGGCTCTTCGACGAACTGGAACTCGAAGGCGAGGAAGGCGTGGAGTTGCCGGCGGGCGATGAATCCGAACTTAAAGGCATCGAGTTCATTGATGGCGCCTGCCCGGGCAATGATACCCTCCGTTGCGCCGTGGCTCCCGGCTATACCACGCTCGCGGCCCTCCAGCGCGCCATCGACGTCCTCGGGTGGAAGGCCACGGTCGTCCTGCTTGAACCAAGCGAACGCGATAAGCCGAAGGGACAAGGCGACATTGGGATAAGGGGTTGTTGAATGGTTGGGTCGTTGATTGGAGGGCGGTCGCGACGCGTCCGTTGTGCTGCGGCCTCCGCCCGCGGGTGTACGCCGCGTTGCGACGTTACCTCTTCACTTTCGAGGCCTCCGTCCGCGGGTAGGGACCGCACCACGTGCGGTCCTAGATGCCGCCCTCGCTAACCGCTATTTCCATTATCAGGTAGGGGCGTGGCTTCGCCGCGCCCTCCTATGGCGGAGTGCAAGGCAGAGCCTTGCCCCTACCCGCGAGTGTTACTCGCGAGAGGCAATTAGGACCGCACGTGGTGCGGTCCCTACCCGAGGCAGCTAGGTTGGCACGCAGTGCCAACCCTACCCGAGGCAGTCGCACAACCTCCATTCAACGAATCAACCAGCCAACGAGTCATCTCCTGGATTGGGGAACCGGAAACCGGAAAGTATGGGCGGTCAACGATCGCGGCACATCCAGATACCTGCTGGGGCCATCGCCCCACGCTTGACGGCCGCGTGGGTCTGGGCCTCGCTAGGGGTATGAGTTCCTACCGCCACATCGTGATGTTCAAGTTCAAGGACGACGCTCCGGCCGCGAAGGTGCACGGCATCGTCGATGCGTTCAAGGCGCTGCCGGGCAAGCTGCCGGCGATCCAGGCGTTTGAATGCGGGAGCAACGTGAGCCCGGAAGGCCTCGACCAGGGCTTCACCCACATCTTCACGGTCACGTTCGCGTCGAAGGAAGTCCTCGAAAAGCAGTACCTCCACGAAACCGCCCACCAGGAATTCGTCGCCCTCCTCGGCGGCGTCCTCGATAAGGTCTTGGTGGTGGATTACGTCGCGGGCTGAATCGAGGCTAGGGTCGGGACTGCGTACCGACCTAGGGTGGCGTTCGTCGATGGCGGGCCGCCGAGGTGATCTGCGAAGCTCGGCGAACGGACGCGACGCAGTCGCGCCCCTACCCGCGAGCGTTGCTCGCGAGAGGCAATTAGGACCGCACGTGGTGCGGTCCCTACCCGAGGCAGCTAGGTTGGCACGCAGTGCCAACCCTACCTCGAGGCAGTGGCACAACCTCCATTCAACGAGTCCTCTCTCCCTTCTGAAATTCCTGGCGGAGGGGAAGGGATTGGTTCGCTTCGCTCAGGGCTATCGCCCCGTTGCCTGCGGCAACGCCCATCTTCGCAAGGCTGCCGCCTTGCTACGTCGACCCCCTCCGGGGGTTCTCATCCCTTCACCGCAATATGCCAATGTAAGCCCAAGCCCTAGCTTAGGGACTCAGCTTATCTTTAAATTCAATCCTGGCGGAGGGGAAGGGATTCGAACCCCCGGAACCTTGCGGTTCATCTGATTTCGAATCAGACGCAATCGACCACTCTGCCACCCCTCCTAACCAGGACTGTTGAGGAAGCGATTACGGCGAAGACGGGCAAGCGGAAACTCCAAGGTCGGTCATAAACCGAGGGTTTTGACGCCTTTAGGCGGCTGGGTCCGCCCTCGGCGTTGGGTCGCCGGCCAGACTCCTTCTTGCGGTTTATCTTCTAATACTAATAGTTCCCGAGTGACCGACACCCCGTCCGATCAAGTCGTCCCCAACCGCAGACGTACGCTGTGGCAACGGTTGGGCGGTGAAGGTTTCATCGTCTCGGTGACCATCCACGCGCTCTTGGTGCTGCTCGCGGCTTTCTTGATCATCTCCGTGACGAAGGAGTCGTCGAAGAAAGACCCGAATAGCTTTGCGACGGGTTCGGGCGGCGGGTCCGCGGGCGCTCAGGCCAAGCAGTTCCAGACTCGCCTGCAGCCGAAGAATCCGAAGACAACGGCCAAGACGCCGAACCGCATCACGACCAAGAATGCCTCGGCGACGATCGCCTTGCCGGACCTTCCTTCGGTCGCGATGTCCCCCCTGAATTCTGGCCTGATGGGTGGCGGCTCCTCGAAGGGCTTCGGCGGTGGGGCCGGCGGGGGCATGGGCGGTGGCCTCGGCGTGGGCGTCGGCGCCGGCAAGAACTTCGTTTCGCTCTTCGGCGGTCGCGGGATGGGCAACGGTTTGGTCGGCGAGTTCTGGGACATCAAGCGGTCTAAGGACAAGAAACCGCTCATCACGCTCAAGCCGGGCGTCAGCACCTACGGTTACACCGATGACGAGATTTCGGATTACTTCCGCGCGATCCGCAAGGTGGTCTCGGCCCGCGGCGATGCGACGTCGGCGCTCGACAAGTATTTCCAAGCCGATGCGGTGCTGTCGGCCAACGGCATCTTCCAGCCAACCATGAGCGCATCCGAGGCGCCGAAGGCCTTCGGCGTGGAAAAGGAAGTCGCCCCCGTCCTCTGGCTGGGCGTCTACCGCGGGAAGATCCGCGCGCCCTTCGCGGACCAATTCCGTTTTGTCGGCGGCTGCGACAACGTGCTCCTCGTCATCGTCAACGGCAAGCTGGTGCTCGACGGCAGCTTGAAGCACATGCCTGGTCAGTCCTCGAAGAACTATTACGCCGCGGATTGGAAGCAGACCACCGAGCCCGTGCCCGGTCTCCCGGCTCGTGCCCCGACGAACAACTTCAACTTCGTCTATGGCGATTGGGTGCGCATGGATCCGAGCTCGGATACCGACGTCACCATCGTCTTGGGTGAATCCGGCGGTGCCTACGGGGCTTTCATCACCATCGATTACAAGACCGCGCCTTGGCACAAGAAGGGCGGCGCGTTGCCCGCCGGTGGTTACCTGCCGCTGTTCCTCGTCGGCAAGCCCGACGCCGAACTGCGCGACCTCATGGAGAAAGCCGGCGCCCCTGCCGGCGTGAAGCCTTTCTTGGATGGCCCGATCTTCACGGCCGGCCTCCGTGGCGTGAAGCGGTAAGCGCGGGCGAAGCACGTGAGGGGATAGGGGATAGGGGGTAGGGGATGGGGGATAGGGGATAGGGGATAGGGGATGGGGGATGGGTGAACGGAGGCGAGGTCGTCGCGTCCTTACGGTAGAGAGGGATAGGTTGGCACGCAGTGCCAACCCTACCTCGAGGCAGAGCCAACCGCTATTTCCTTCAACGTGGTGTGTCGCCGGTTGGCGGCGTTTGCATCGGGTAGGGTCGGGACTGCGTACCGACCTAGGAAGGCAACTAGACGAAGCACCTGTCCGAACGGGGTCAGGCACCATCGCGTCAACGCGCTGAAGCCAGATCCGAACAGGCGCCACTAGGTTGGCGCGCAGTGCCAACCATACCCGAGGCAGAGCCGTTCCCTATCCGTTAAACGCCATTACCAACCTCGAAGAAGGACCGCACGTGGTGCGGTCCCTACCTCGAACCTCACTTGGCGTACACCTTGTCCTTCGCGTTGCCGCCGGAGAGGAGGTAGGCCATGAGGTCGGCCACTTCCTGGGCGTTCAGCGAATTGAGCAAGCCCATCGGCATCGGGCTCTCCGCGGAGCGGTCGATGGAAAGGATGTCGGAACGGTTGATGGTCTCCTGGAGGGAGGGATCGAAGGCGCTCACCGCGAGCAGCAGCTTGTCGCCTTCCTCATTGAGGATGCGGCCGATCGATTTGCCGCCATCGACGCGACCGATGACGGAGTTGGCATATTGGTCGGACACCACCGCGCTCGGCTGGAAGATGCTCGTCAGGACGTCGGCGGCCGCAGTGCGGGCGCCGAGGCCCGTGAGGTCGGGGCCTTGCGCGCCGCCGGCGCCACCCATGCGGTGGCACTGGGAGCAGAGGGCGGCCGCGAACATCTTCTGGCCATTGGCGAAATCGAGCGTGCCCTTCTCCTTGCCGTTTTCCCAGGCCTTCAAGGCGTCGGCGTGGGTCCACAGGCGGCCCGGACCTTGGGCGGCGGGAATCGGCGTGGCTTTGACCACGGGCGTGCTGGCCTCGAAGGCGGCGCGTTCTGCGGCCGGTACCATCGCCACGGCCTCCTTGCGGATATTGCGGACGAAGCCCTTGAGCGAATTGCCGCCTTGGGCGAGGCTGAGCTCATCAAGGAAGCCGAAGAACTCTTTCCGCAGTTCAGGCGTCCAGCCGACGGATGCGCGGCACAAGTAGACCGCGAGACCGATGCGTGTCGATGAGGGCGTCACGGCCATGGCAGCCGTAGCGTCCTTGGCGTAGCCTGGGTGGCGGGCGAGGATTTCCGGGTCGGCGACCACGGCTGGGCCGGGCTGGGCGACCTTCATCGCGTGCAAGACGCGGGCCGGGGCGGAGGGTTCGCCGAGGAAGATGGCGAGCTGAGCCAGCTGGCGATCGGAGGCGTCGTTGCCCGAAGGCAGGCGCGCGGCGGCTTCCTTGCCGAGGCGGGCGGCGGTGGCGTCATCGGGTCGGCCATGACGGGAGAACGCGACCTGGAAGACGCGCTGGCGGTCCTGCTGGACGCGGACGTCCTTGGACTTCGCCACGGCGTCGGCGGCCGCGACGATGGCGGGGAGGTCTTCCTTGCCACCGCAACGGGCGAGGGCGAGCGCGGCGTTGAGGGCGAGGTCGCCGTTGTTGGACGCCTTCACCTGGGCGCGCCACTGCGCGACCGGCTGATGTTCGACGACGATGCGGGCGGCGTAGCGCACCCAGCGGTCGGGGTGGCCCATGAGCGGCCAAGCCTTGGCGAGGACGGCGGCGGAAGGCGCGACGTTGCGGAGGGCTTCGAGTTCACGGCGCAATTTCTGTTCCGGCGTCGCGTCGAACCAAGCGGCCGGTGCGGTGGACTCGGTGCCTTGGTAGGTGATTCGATAGAGGGCCGACTGGCCACCGCGGCCGCCGATGGTCACGTACATTTGGCCGTCTTGCGGGCGGATCACGACATCCGTCACGGAGAACGGACGACCCGCCGCGAAGACTTCCTTGCGGGCCTTCCAGCCGCCGCCTTCCGGCGTCAGGTGGATCGCATACAGCGTCGCGAAGGTCCAATCGCAGGCGAAGAACGCGCGTTGGTAGGCCGCGGGGAACTTGGCGCCCGTGCCCATGGCGGTGCCCGTCGGGGAACCAGGACCGACGTCGACGAGGGCTGGTTGCATGTCGAGCGTCGCGAGCGTGTTGTTGCTCGCGCCGGAGCGCCAACCCAACTCGCCGCCGGGCGTGCAGAGGTAGATGCGCGTCGGACGGTACCACGGGGCGCCCATGTCCCATTCCATGTCGGAATCGTAGGTGAAGATGTCGCCGTCGGGAGCCACCGAGCAATCGTAGGGATTGCGGAAGCAGGTCGTCACGCGGACCCAATCCTTGCCGTCCTTGTCCATGCGCGCGATCCAGCCACCCACGGCCTTGATGCCGGCGGCGTGGCCGTTGGCATCTTCGAACTTCTTCAGCAGGTCATCCTCGTCGTACCGCTTGACGGGCGCGCCGGCCTTTTCGTCGTCGGGGAGTTTGGTGTGGTTGCCGCCGACCACGAGGATCGAACCATCGCGGTCGAGGACGAGTTGGTGCGGCCCGTGTTCACCGGAGCCCTTGAGGGAGCGGATCAGGGTTTGCTCCGAGTAGGAGCCGTCGCCCTTGACGTCGCGGAGGCGCCAGATGTCGCCCTTGCCCTTTTCGCTCGTGCAGGCGTAGAGGGCGCCGTGGGCGAAGAGCAGCCCGTGGCAACCGATCGCCTTGGTGTCGATCTTGGTGATCACCGGTTTGGTCGGATCCTTGAGCGACACATGCCAGAGCACGCCGCCTTGGTCGCCGGCGACGAGGTCGCCCGTCGGCGAGACCGCGAGCGAGACCCACGAGCCCTGTTCGGACTTCGGGACCGTGTGGAGCAGCTCGGCCTTGAAGCCGGGCTGGAGGATCAGCTCTTCGGGCGCGGCCACGGTGCCGGATGGGGTGCGCTTGCCGTTGCCCGCTTTCTTGGCGCCGGCGAGGACATCGCCCCACGGTTGGGCGCCGAGCTTGGCGACCACGGTGGCCTTTTCCCACTTGGCGTCGTCGAACTCGGCCGTCAGCCACTTCGCGTCGGGCTTCGCATTGCTCACGCGCCAGGACGTGTTGGATTCGGCGAGGAGATCCTTGCCCGACTCGAGCCGCACGACGAGGCCGGCGACGCCGCCGTCATTGCGGGCGAGCACGGCGATGGTGTTGCGGCCCGGCTTCAGGAACTTGGAGACATCGGTCTTCGCCGCCTCGGCCCATTCGTCGGACTTGCCAGCGGGCTGGCCGTTGACCCAGACCTCGATGTGGTTGTCGGCGGAGGCGAGCAAGGTCGCCTTGGTCGGGCTATCCTTGAGCTCGATGACCGTGCGGGCCCAGGTCTGCTGGTTGGTCACGTTGTTCTTGGCGGTCCAGATCCACTGCGTTTCCGCGAACGTGGAGAGCGGGGAGGAGAGGACGGCCAGGCAGGCCGCCGCGAGGAGGGGGAGTCTAGGCATGGGACGGAGAAGTGTGATAGGGGGATGGGGGTGGGGGCAGGGTATCCGGTTGGGGAGACAGGACAGGGCAGGGGAAGTTTCACTCGAACCGCTGGCTGATTCGATATTATTGTTAATGAAAGGTTATGCGTGGCGCGACCGGAGCACGTGCGGGGCAGCTCGATTGGCACGCAGCGCTAGTCCGAGCTCAAAACTTCAGGTTCCCCTGCGGCCGGAGATCGCTTCCTGAATTGCGGCGGTCGGGTCCATGGCTAACTACGGGTCATGTCCACGCGCGTCGTAGCCCTTTACCGGAAAGCCTTCCTCTCGGCGGTGGGCGTGGTCATCGCCTGCATTCCGTGGCTCTGGTTGGCGGAACGCTTTGGCTGGAACCAGCGCCCGATTCACTTCATCCAGACCTTCCTCGCCGTGCCGGCGGTTTGGGTGGCGAGCGCGGGGTTCCTGTGGTTCGGCCGCGCGGAGCCGGGCTCGCGCGCCCTGCGCGTGTTCGCTTGGTTCGCATGGTTCATCGCCACGCTGTGGTTGGCCTTCCTCGCCTATGTGCTCTTCGGCGCGGATTTCAGCTGGATGAATCAGCGGTAAGCGCGGCGAAGCTCGCGACGCGACACGGGACGAGGGGCTGGCAGAGAGGTGCAAAGGTGCGCGTGGGCGAAGCCCACGAGGGGACAGGCTGGCAAGGGGACAGGGGGACAAGGGGTTGTGTCGCCGCTTGGCGGCGGGACATTGTTTGAGGTAGGGTCGGGACTGCGTACCGACCTAGGCGCGCTTGATGAAAAGGGGGACCGGGAAGGATGCGGGGGTGAAGGCCGCAGCACTTCGCGATACCCGCAGCCCACAACGCGATGCCCACTGGCGAAGCGCCTGTCCGAACGGGGTCAGGCACCATCGCGTGAACGCGCTGAAGCCAGACCCCAACAGGCGCAGCTAGGTTGGCACGCAGTGCCAACCCTACCCGAGGCAACGAGGACCGCACGTGGTGCGGGTCCCTACCTCGTCCAATAAAAAGGCGGCCGGGTGGCCGCCTGCTTTCGTCGATCCAACGGATCAACGATTCAACCAATCAACCACTCAGCCCGGCAACGTGAACGCGGGGAGCTTGCGGATTTCGCCGCCGGCCATCGCGGACTCGTGGGCGAGGATGCCCGTGCAGGTCCAGTTGGCGGATTGGCGTGCGTTGGGGAACGGTTCGCGACCGGTCGCGAGCGCCTGGATGAACTCGTTCGCCAGGTGCGGGTGGGAGCCGCCGTGACCGCCGCCCTGGGTGAAGGACAAGTGGTCTTCGCCTTCGCCGTAGACGCCCTTGGTCGTGAAGCGCTGGATCTCCTTCGGGAGGCGGTGCGCGAAGTCGGGCACCTTGACCTTCTGCGGGATTTCGGGCTCGGCCTTCTTCGCCGTGTGGATGACGGGCTCTTCACCTTCGATGAGCGGCCATTCGAAGGACTTCTTGGAGCCGTAGACGTCGATCGACTCGCGGTATTGGCGGGCCGTATCGAAGAGCGAGCGGATGATGCGCGCGGAGACGTCGGACTTGTGGAACTTGATGTGGGCCGTCTCGACCGCGAAGGGCGAGTTGTAGATCGGGATCATGTCCTCGGCGATGCGGCCGGAACCGAAGCACGAGACGTACTCGGCGTCGGCCTGGGTGAGCGCGAGCATGGGGCCGACGCAGTGCGTGGCGTAGTACATGGGCGGGAGGCCGGGCCAGTAGCCGGGCCAGCCTTCCATGTCCTGCTGGTGGGAAGCTTGGAGGAACTGCAGGCGACCGAGTTCGCCCTTGTCGTACATCTCCTTCACGAAGAGGAATTCGCGCGCGTAGACGACCGTCTCCATCATCATGTAGCGCAGGCCCGTGGCCTTGACCAACTTCACGATCTCTTCGCACTCGGCGATGGACGTGGCCATCGGGACGGTGCAGGCCACGTGCTTGCCGGCCTTCAGGGCGGCGATGGACTGGCGGCCGTGGTCGGGGATGGGCGTGTTGATGTGGACCGCGTCGATTTCCGGATCCTTGAGCATCTCCTCGTAGGACGTGTAGCGCTTGGCGATGCCGTAGCGGTCGCCGATTTCCTTCAGCTTGTCGGGGTTCCGCTGGCAGATGGCGGCGATCTCCGCGTTAGGGTGGGCGAGGTAGATCGGGATGAACTCCGCGCCGAAGCCGAGGCCGGCCAGCGCGATGCGGATTTTCTTGGTGCTCATGAGAAGGATGGGGTGGCTTCATTCAGCCCGAAACCTTCGGGGACGGAAGCCGATTATCTGGGAAGATAACGACACCGCCCCAAGCACCCGGACAACAAAAAGGCCGCACGTTTCCGTGCGGCCTTCGCGGGTGAGGGCTAAGCGGGGGCTTAGACCTGCTCTTCGATCTTCAGGGCGCGGTAACCACCGATGCTCTTGAAGTAGAGGAGCAGCAGCAGGTAGATCGCGGCCATGGTCAGCGGGATGAAGGAGTCGGCCTTCAGCGTGGCGCGGTCACCCGCCTGGTTGGCGGCGACGATGGCCTTCTGGTCGGCGGTACCCTTGTCGCCAGCCTTCTTCGCGGCTTCGACCTTGTCACCCGCGACGGCGGTGGCCGGAGCGAGGAAGAGGAAAGGCGTCGGATCCTTCGCCTTGTTGGCTTCATAGACGGCCGGGGCGGAGGCTTGGAGCGCTTCGCCGGTGAAACGGTCCTTGGCGTAACCGAGGCCAGGGCCGCCGATCAGGCCGGCGGAGAGCATGCCGATGCCACCCATGATGGACATGGCGACGGCGCCGGAGCGCGGGAAGCGGTCACCGACGACGGCGAGCATCGTGGGCCAGAAGAACGTCTTGCCGAGGGCGTAGATGCCGAGGGCGAAGAGGGCGACGTAGAAGCTGTTCATGCCGGAAGCGAGCTGGAGACCACCGAAGGCGAGCAGGGCCGAGACGACCAGGATGCCGATCGGGGAGAGGCCGAGCTTGGTTTCGATCCAGTGGGCGCAGAAGCGCAGGCCGAACATGATGGCCGAGGTCCAGATGAAGAGAGCCTTGCCCTGGTCCGCGGTGAAGAGGTTGCCGGTGATGGCTTCGATCCAGGAGTCCGTGCCGAGTTCGACGGCGCCGACGAGGGCGTGCGTGATGAAGAGCACGAAGAGCAGGAGGGAGCCGATCGAGAAGCGCGTGATGACGCCGACGGTGATGAGCAGGACGCCCGCGAGGTAGAGGCCGAGGTTCGGGATGTTGAAGACCGGACCGAGGACGTTACCGAGGAAGATCGAGAGCAGGTAGCAGGCGACGAGCGAGCCGAGGATACCGACGTCCTTGAACATTTCGGAGAAGGAGGCGCCCTTTTCGGCGGCTTCCGACTTCGGGAAGGTCTGCCCCATGAACATCACGGCGTACGCGACGGTGGGGACGAGGTAGAAGGCGAGCTGACCCTTCCAGCCGAGACCGAGGCCATGGACGCCCAAGGCGTAGGAGGCGACGGCACCGACCACCATGCCGAGCGGCCAGGAGGCGTGCAGGATGTTGAGGTAGTGCGTGCGCTGCTTGGGGAAGATCGTGGCGACGAGCGGGTTGGCCACGGCTTCGAGGGTGCCGTTCGCGAAGGCGAAGATGAACATGCCCCAATAGAGGAAGCCGTACGCATTCGTGGCGTCGGTGGCCATGAAGGTCACGACGGCCGAGAGGATGTGGCCGGCGAGGGCGACCGCGACGAGCTTACCGTAGCCGATCTTGTCGACGATGACGCCGCCGATGATGATGCCGAAGCAGAAGCCGGAGAAGCCAGCGCCACCGATGGCGCCGAGCTGGCCGTCGGTGAAGCCGAAGGCGGTCTTCCAATCGCCAAAGATGCCGCCACGGAGGGCGAAGCCTACGCCGGCAGCAAGGATGGCCATGAAGCCAGCCCAGAGCAGGCGCTTCGCGTTGGGGACAACGGAGGGTTGTTCGTCGGTCGTAGTACTCATATAGGTATGGTTAGGGAGGGGGTACGGCTGTGAATAAAACCACCCAACCCCCCTCTGTCGAGAAGGCAAATCGCACTGGGCGGACCTTGGGCCCCGCCTCCGGCCGGCCGCTTCAGGCTTCTTTTCCGTTCTTATGCATCCGGCGGAAGTGCGTCGGGCTCATTTTCATGGCCCGGCGGAACTGCCGCGAGAAGTCGCTGGCGTCATAGAAGCCCGTCCGATCGGCGATTTCCGAGGGCCGGAGGGCGGTGCCTTTGAGCAGGTCGGAGGCGGCGGCCACCCGCATGCGGACGTGGTAGGCGCGGGGGCTGACCTGGTAGGCCTTGTGGAACTTGCGTTCGAATTGCCGGATGGAGAGGCCGGTCAGCTTGGCCAACTTGGCGATGTTCAGGGCGTCGGCGAGGTTCTGCTGGATGAATTCGGCGGCGGCTTCGACCTTGAGGAACGGCTCCAGGAGGGCCTTGGTGCCTTCGTAGCTTCGGACGGTCCCGAAGACCCCGCAGGGCTTGCCGTGGACGTCGAAGATCGGGAGCTTGGTGGTCTCATACCAGACGTGTTCGCCGTTCTCGTTCGGGAAGAGTTCGACGAGGCGCATGGCCGGTTCGCCGCTCTGGCAGATCTGCACGTCCTTTTTCCGGAAGTTCGCCACGAGCTCGGGCGGGAAGACGTCCGCGTCCGTCTTGCCGAGCAAGGCGGCCTCATCGGGTTGGCCGCAGCGTTGGGCGAAGGCGAGATTAGCCATCGTGAATCGGCCCTCCAGGTCTTTGGCGAAGAACATCACGCCCGGGAGGTGGTCAAAGACCGTCCGGAGGCTGCGGACTTGGACTTGGTTCAGCCAGACATCGAGCGTCGGTGTCGTTTTCACCCCATTTAATTAAGATGCCGTCGATGCTAGGTCGACATGATTTAAAGGGAATAAAGCCAGCGAGTGTTTCGGTCAGGATGGGAGAAGGTGTCGTTTTAATCCCATTCACGGGCGTGCCCGGGGCTAATCCCTTCCGTGGGTGTGGCTTATGGCTGAGGGCTCCGGGGCGGGGAACTGCATTTTCGTTTTGAGATTCGTCGGCAAGTCGCCTCCTTGGAGTCACACCACGACCATGTCCTCCCTGAAGTTCCTCGCCCTCGCCGCCCTCGTCACGACCATCGCCGTCGCCGCCGAAACGGCCAAGCCGGCCGCTCCCAACGCCGACACCATGAAGCGTGGTCAGGCCGTTTACAGCCGCACCTGCATCGCATGCCACCAGCCCACGGGCGCTGGCCTCCCGCCCGTCTTCCCTCCGCTGGCTGGCTCCGAGTGGGTCGCCATGGATGCCTCCGTCGCCGTCCGCAACATCGTCCACGGCATGCAGGGACCCGTCACCGTCAAGGGCGTCACCTATAACGGCATGATGCCTCCGGTCGCGGGCGTGACCGACAAGGACATCGCCGACGTCGTGACCTATGTCCGTAATTCCTTCGGCAACTCGGGTGCGGAAGTCACCGAAGAGGAGGTCAAGGCGATCAAGGCCAAGTACGCCGACCGCAAGACCCCTTGGACGGCCGAAGAACTGAAGAAGGACGGCGCTGCCGCCAAGTAAGGCCCGGCTTTAGGCCGACCCCGCCAAAGGGCAGGGTGGCTTGACCCGTGGGGACCTCTGCCGCACCTTGGTGTCTAACACGCACCAGGGTGCTTCGGCATCCGTCTCCCATGTCCGACTCCAACCCCCTCGCCGGCACGCCTCGCCGGACCCGCGACCAAGTGGCTGACCTCCACTTCATGGACGCACGCTACAAGCTCCTCGACCTCGCGGCCTTCCTCGATCGCCTCGAAAAGGCCAGCGGCCCCGAAGACCATCGCGTCCGCGGGCTCCGCGCCGCGCTGCCGCTCCTGCTGCAGGCCGGCGACGACCGCGTCGCCCAGATCCTCCACCTCTGGAGCGACCCTTCCGTCGCCCCGATCGAAAAAGCCGACACCAAAGCCGCCTCCGGCGTTTGGCCCGGCCTCAAGTAAGCCCGACCATGCGTTACATCGAACCCCACGGCCACATGGTGAGCCGCACCACCGACGACTACCAGGCGATGGCCTTGGCGGGTTGCGCGGCCATCTGCGAACCGGCCTTCTGGGCGGGCTTCGACCGCAAGACCGCCGACGGTTTCTACGATTACTTCTGTCAGCTCACGCAGCACGAGCCCAAGCGCGCGGCCAAGTACGGCCTCCCGCATTATTGCTGGCTCTGCATCAACCCCAAGGAATCCGAGGACATGAAGCTCGCCGACGACGTCCTCGCGCTCATCCCGGAATTCCTGAAGGCCAAGACGGTGCTCGGCATCGGCGAGATCGGCCTGAACAAGAACACGCGCAACGAGATGCGCATCCTCGAGAAGCACGTCGAACTCGCGGTGAAGCACGACCAGCTGATCCTCGTCCACACCCCGCACCTCGAGGACAAGCGCAAGGGCACGCGCCTCATCATGGACGTCCTCAAGGCCGCCGGGAAGGTGAAGCCCGAGCGCGTCATCATCGACCACGTCGAAGAGCACACCATCGGCGAGGTCCTCGATCAAGGCTTCTGGGCCGGCATCACGCTTTACCCGGAATCGAAGGCCACGCCCGTGCGCGCCGTCGATATGCTGGAGAATTTCGCCTCGCAGCGCGTCTGGTTGAACAGCGCGTGCGATTGGGGCCACAGCGATCCGCTCGCCGTGCCGAAGGCCATGCAGGAGATGCGCCGTCGCGGTCACTCCGCCGCCGCCATCGACAGCCTCGTCTACGGCAACCCCGTGCGCTTCCTGTCGCAGTCGCCGAATTTCAAGGACCCGCAGGCCCTGCGCTGACCGTGAAGCTCTCGTCCGGCCTCAGCCTCGCCTATTGTACCAACGTCCATCGCGGCGAAGGGTGGGTGGAGACCTTCGCGGGCTTGCGCGACCACGCCCTGCGTGTGCGCGACCGCGTCGCCCCCGGCCAGACGTACGTCCTCGGCCTGCGCCTCGGCGACCGCGCCGCCGCCGAACTCGCCGAGCCGGCGACGTTGACGGCCTTCCGGCATTGGCTGGATAAGGAGAACTGCGTCGTCGCGGGCATCAATGGGTTCCCGTTCGGCCCGTTCCATGGTCAAGCCGTGAAGGACAACGTCTTCGCGCCCGACTGGTGCGAGCCTGCGCGCCTCGAGTACACCAACCGGCTCTTCGACCTCCTCGCTGCGTTTGGTCCGCCGGATCAGGTCGGCACCGTCAGCACGCTGCCGGGTTCCTTCAAGGGTTTCGGCCGCACCGCCGATGAGCTCAAGGTCATGCGCCGCAACCTGCTCGCGTGCGGCGAACACCTCGACCGCTTGCGTGATCGCACCGGCGTCACGCTGCGCCTCGCGCTGGAGCCCGAGCCGATCGGCCACGCCGAGAACACGCCCGAAGCCATCCGCCTCTTTGAACAGCTCCGCGCCGATGAGCCCTCGAAGGGCCTCGTCGACCGCACGCTCGGCATCGCGTACGACACTTGCCACTTCGCATTGCAGTATGAGCAGGCCCATGAGGCCATCGCACGGCTCGACGCCGGCGGTGCGCCCGTGCTCAAGTTCCACCTCAGCTCCGCGCTGCGGCTCAAGCCCACCGAGGTCGCGCTCGCGCGGCTCGCGAAGATGCACGAGCCCGTGTACCTCCACCAGACCATGGGCCGGGCCAAGGACGGCTCCATCGTGCGCTTCAAGGACATCCCGTTGGCCATGGCCGCCATCGACCAGCTCCGGACGCTCGAGGAACTCCGCGTGCACTTCCACGTCCCCGTGAACGCCGATCACCTCTCCGACGAACTCTCGACCACGAACGACCACCTGCGCGACGCCATCGCCGTCATCGGCAAGAACCCTGGACGTTGCCGCGAACTCGAGATCGAAACGTACACATGGGAAGTCCTCCCGCCGGAAGTCCGCACCGCCGACGTCGCGGACATGATCGCCGCCGAATACCGCTGGACCCTCGCCGAGCTCGCGAAGGCCGGCGTGAAGCCGCTTTGATTTCCGCATGAACCTGCGCCCTTGGCTCATCCTTTCCCGCGGCTCAAACCTGCCGACGGTGTGGTCCTCGACGATGGCAGGTTGGTTGCTGGGTACTTATTGGTCGAGCAAAGCCAGCACGTTTCCGCTCGGACTAACGGAGGGAGGTTCCACCGAAGTTGCCTTGTGGCCGTTGCCTTGGCTCCTCCTCGCGGTGTCGGCCATCTACGTGGGCGGGATGATCCTCAACGATGTTTTTGACGCCGCTTGGGATGCGCAACATCGTCCCGCGCGCCCAATCCCTTCTGGTCAAGTTTCCGCCGACACCGCTTTTCTGGTGGGGTTCTCGCTGCTCCTGGTGGGCGCGGTCGGTGCCGTGGCGGTTCGCATCCTGCATGCACGGTCCTTCCCGTTCGATTCCCTCGAACGTAATAATAACCACGCGGGCGAAGTGGTCGTGGTGGCTAGCCTGTTGGTCGCGGCCGTCCTCGCCTACAACCGTTGGCACAAAGGCGTCGTTTGGGCTCCGGTGGTCATGGGTTTGTGTCGGGCCTTGCTGCCCATCCTTGGCCTTCTGGTGGCGGGCATCTCTTTCGATAGCTTAGGTTGGCATGGACGAACGTTCGTCCTGCTGTGTTCCTTTACCCTGTGGCTCTTGACCTTCACGCTCACGTGGGTCGCGCGCCATGAGGCGACGGATTCGAGCCCGCCCGCTTGGACTTCGTGGGTCATCTACCTGGTGCCCTATCCTGCGATGCTCGCCTTGTATGGAATGCGCATCGGTTCGCTCTTAATCCTGCCCATCTGCCTACTCTATATGGCGTGGATTTGGTTCTCCGATCGCCGCCATCCTTTGCCGGCGGGCGTGCCCGGGCGTGTGGCCGATCGTTTGGCGGCCTTCCCGATTCTGGACTACCTAATCCTCTCCTCCGTGGCTGGCTTTGCTTACATCGTGTATGCCCTGCAAAGCGCGGGTGAGCTGGCTGAAAAGTACCAAGTGGCGGTGGCGAACTGGTATCCGATGTTGGGGTTGGCCATCTTCGGTCCGCTAGTCTGTTTCGGCCTGACGTTGCTGTTCCGTCGCTGGATTCCGCAGACCTAAGCCCTTTTGGCGGGAATTGGCGGGGGTCGGGAGGGAACAGGGCTTGCCCGCAGGGGTCGTAAGGTCTCTGATAACCCACCCCCAGGGCTATGGACGACTCCCTTGACCTCGAATTCACGGTGACCTACCGCCACCGCATCTTCTTCACGGAGCATGCGTTCGCGTCCGGCAACCGCGTCCTCGCCGACCTCTTCGCCGGCGCCAAGGTCATCCCGATCGTGGATTCCGGCCTGGCGTCGGCCCGTCCGGGCTTCGTCGCGGAGATCGCTGCCTACGGCAAAGCCATGGGCGTGCATTTCACCCGGACGCCGCTGGTGCTGACGGGCGGTGAAGCCGCCAAGAAGGATTCCGCCGTGGTCAAGGCTGCCCTCGCAGCCATCGAAGCCGACAAGATCTGCCGCCACTCCTACGTCCTCGCCATCGGCGGCGGCGCCTTCCTCGATGCCGTCGGCTTCGCCGCGGCGACCGCCCACCGCGGCGTCCGTCTCGTGCGCATGCCCACCACGACCTTGGGACAGGGCGACGCCGGCGTCGGCGTGAAGAACGGCATCAACACGTTCGGGAAGAAGAACTTCACCGGTGCCTTCGCGGTGCCGGCGGCGGTCGTCAACGACCTCGGCCTGCTGGCATCGCTCGATGCCCGCGGACTCCGCGACGGCCTCGTCGAAGCCGTAAAGGTCTCGCTGCTCAAGGATCCGGTGTTCTTCGGCAACCTCGAGAAGGAGTCCGGCTTGCTCGCCGCCGGTGATATCCCCGCCATCGGCCGCGCCGTCCGCCGCTCGGCGGAGCTCCATGCCCGTCACATCGCCGGCAATGGCGACCCCTTCGAACTCGGTAGCGCGCGTCCGCTCGACCTCGGTCACTGGGCCGCACACAAGCTCGAATCGATGACGAACCATCGCCTCACGCACGGTGAAGCCGTCGCCGTGGGCTTGGCCTTGGATATCCTGTGCGCCCGCGACCTCGGGCATTTCGGCCGGGAAGAAGCTGAGCGCACCCTGAATCTGCTCACCGCCCTCGGCTTCCGGACCTATGCTCCGGAGATGCACCTCGACGGTGGCGCCCCGATGCTCGCCGGGCTCGAGGAGTTCCGCGAACACCTCGGCGGCCAGCTCACGCTCGTCTTGCCGACGGCGATCGGGAAGTCGATCCAGGTCCACGAAATGGCCACCGCCATCGTCCGCCGCGCGACCGATGAGTTGCGCGCGCGCGACCAGCAGACATGCGCCGCGCGGTCCTGAACGTCGTCGGTCTCTCCGCGCGCGATCTGCAGTCCGGCGTGATGCCACGCCTGGCCGCGCGCGCCGCCAAGGGGTCCGTTGCGAAGGTCAAACCCGCGTTCCCCGCCGTCACCTGCACCGCGCAGTCCGATTACCTCACCGGCCAGCCGCCGTCCGCGCACGGCATCGTCGGCAATGGCTGGTACGACCGCACGCTCAGTGAAGTGCAGTTCTGGAAGCAGTCCAACCGCGTGGTCCTCGCGCCTAAGGTTTGGGATGCGCTACACGCGAAGAACCCCCAGCTGAAGGTCGCGAACCTCTTTTGGTGGTATAACATGGGGACTAACGCGGACATCTCCGTCACGCCGCGTCCCGTCTACAAGGCCAACGGCGGAAAAATCTTCGACATCGCCAGCTACCCGCAGCGCTATCGCACGCTGCTCAAGCGCGACCTCGGCGATTTTCCGTTCCATAGTTTCTGGGGTCCGCGTGCCGGCCTGCCATCCACGCAATGGATCGCCGCTTCCGCCCGCTGGATCGAGGAGAAGGAGCAGCCCGACCTCAACCTCGTCTACCTCCCGCACCTCGATTACGACCTGCAGCGCTTTGGGCCGAACGACCCGCGCAGCGACACCGCCCGACGCGACGTCGACGTGCTCGTCGGTGAACTCGCCGATTTTCTGGAGTCCCGCGGCGTGGACGTCGTCATCGTTTCCGAATACGGCATCACCGCTGTCGACCGAGCCGTCCCGCTGAACAAGGTCTTGCGCGAGCATGACTGGCTCGAGCTCAAGCACGAGGCAGGCTCGGAGACCCTCGACGTCTTCAACTCCAAGGCCTTCGCCGTCGTCGACCACCAAGTCGCGCACGTCGTGGTCCTCGACCCATCCATCCGCGAGGAAGTCCGCCAAGTCCTCCTCGCCACGCCGGGCGTCGCGCAGGTCCTTGATGCCGAGGCCCAAGCCGCCGCCGGCATCAAGCACGTCCGCGCCGGTGACTTCGTCGTCGTATCCGACAACCATAGTTGGTTCTCGTATTACTGGTGGG
>Ga0222712_10003059_pt1 | contig 18583 bp, 12 predicted proteins | sample C33_657DmetaG_FD_165043 | JGI IMG/M metagenome (GOLD analysis project Ga0222712, IMG submission 165043) | Estuarine water microbial communities from San Francisco Bay, California, United States - C33_657D | ecosystem: Environmental > Aquatic > Marine > Unclassified | place: USA: California...
ATGTATGTACTCTTCCCGGCCATGGTTTTATCATGTTTGGAGCTATGTATGTTAACCCTGATGGAAAAATTCCTGAGCTTAAAAATGATCTAAATATTCCTGAAAGTCGTAGGCTTGACAATAATCCTGCACTAAGTATTCAGCATAATGATCATAAAGTAAATGAGGCAAATAAGACCACAACTGTCAAACCGCTTCATCCATATACCCCAATATCACCTTATTTATATCGGGTTTTTATTGAAGGAGCAAGCCCTGCGGCTATTGCAGTAAGCCTTCCCGGTAATCTGTCTTATTGTTGGGATGCAAGTGCTTGTAAATTGCGTTTCGCCTGGAGTGGAGGGTTTCTTGATAATTCAGAACTTTGGAAGGGTAAAGGGGATGTTTTGGCCAAGGTAGTAGGTATGCTATTTTTTCGCGATAAAACAGAATTTCCATTATCAATTGGTATTCAAGATGGTATTCAGGTTGTTGATTATAAAGGATATTCACTTATAAACAGATATCCGGAATTTCATTATACACTTAATGGTATAGATGTTTATGAGTTGATAATGCCTAATAATGATGGTACAGGCTTGATTAGGAAATTTAGAATACCTGATGGTACTAAAAGAGTATGGTTTAATACTAATCCTACTGATGGAGTAAGCTATTTTTCTTCAGCCGGTAAATGGAAAAATGGAAAATTAAAACTAATACCTAAACAGGCTATAGATTTCTCGATTACTATGAGCAGAAAGGAAGGAGGTTTGTTATGATAGGTAAATCAATTATTAGGTTTTTGATGGGAATTTTATTCTTTACCGGAATGCAATCTCTCATTGCTCAGGATAAAAAAGAATCTTATAGGATAGAAACTATACCTATGCCTGAAGGTTTAACGAGCGAAACCGGTGCAGTTGAATTTTTTCCTGATGGCCGTCTTGTGGCATGTTTTACCAGAGGAGAGGTAATGACCTATGAACCATCAACTAAGAAATGGAAATTATTTGCGGAAGGACTTCATGACCCACTCGGTATTTTGGTGATCAGCAATTCTGAATTATTGATAATTCAACGTCCTGAATTGACAAGGATAAAAGATACAGATGGCGATGGAACCGCAGATCTGTATGAAAAAGTAACCGATGATTTCGGTATATCAGGAAATTACCATGAATTCAATTATGGACCTGTAAAGGATACGAATGCTAATCTGTTTATTGCATTAAACTCTTCATCTGGAGCAGGAAATATCAGGCCTATAGTACGTGGCGAAATAAATCCACTTGGAAGGGAACAGGGTAGTAAGGGTCAGATGTTTTCAAATGTACCTTACCGAGGTTGGGTAATGAAACTAAGTCCTGATGGTGTTTTAAAGCCATTTGCCTCAGGTTTTCGTTCACCGAACGGAATAGGTTTTGATTTAGACGGTAATCTGTTTGCTACTGATAATCAGGGAGATTGGATTGGTACTAGTGCCTTGCATCATGTGCAGGAAGGAAAGTTTTATGGTCATCCTGGAAGCTTGGTTTGGCAAAACGGCTGGAACAAAGGCAATCCATTTTTATTACCACTTTTAGTTTTGGATAGTATGCGAACCAGAGGTGCTGTCTTGTTTCCACATGGGATCATGGCCAATTCACCTACGCAGCCTCTTTGCGATAGAACACAAGGTAAATTCGGTCCTTTTTCAGGTCAGCTACTTGTAGGAGAGATGAATAAAGAACGTATTGTAAGAGTAATGCTTGAACGTGTTGGAGGTGAATTGCAAGGAGCTTGCCTTCCTTTTTTTGATGGCAATGGCTTGCGTAAGGGTAATAATCGTTTAGTTTTTGGTCCAGATGGTAGTTTGTGGATCGGGCAAAACTCACATGGATGGCTTGGTGATCAAGGTATTCAGCGTATAGCTTTTACAGGTAAACAACCTGCTGATATTTACAGTATGAGTTTAACTGAAAAAGGCTTTGATCTTACATTCACACAGCCTCTTGATGAATCAACTGCTACCGACATTGTAAACTATAAATTCAGCTCTTATTATTATCAATATCATAGTAAGTATGGTTCTGATCAAATGGATATTAAGAATGTTCCTGTTACTAAAGTTGAAATCTCAAATGACCGTAAAAAAATATCACTTACTCTGAGTTCTTTAAAAGCAGGTTATGTTTATGAGTTAAACCTTGGAACTATAAAAACCTCAAATGGAGATGATCTGGCCAATAAAATCATCTGCTACACACTGAATAAATTAAAAACAGGTACATTTTAATCGTTGTGTTTTAAGGATTTTATTAGAATTCTATAATTAGATGAAAAATAAAGTTAATATGGATAGTAATTTTAAAAAGGTATTTTTTCTTGCATCTACTTTTATTCTCTTTAATCTGAATGTTTTTGCTGTTATGCATTTGGGTTATAATGAAGATGTTAATTCTTCTTTTGAAAATACCGATTCAACTAAAAATCGATTTAGATTTATCAATACTAATTTTGAAAATGCTTCTCAGCTTGACTGGACGATAGATTCATTAGGTATTATTAACATTAGTCTTAATTATGATCATGAGCGTTCATCGATAAATCGAGCAAATGGACATTGGCATTTTCAGCTTGAAGCTGATTCAGGAACAGAAGTAACTATTCTTCTAAAGAATTTTGAGAACATCTGGAATGGGATGAAAGGGATTCCAGTATCAGAAAAAACAAACTGTTTGATCTCAGAAGATGGTGTTAACTGGTCAATAATTCCAACTGATTTTATTTCAGGTAATCAGCTAAGGATTAAAATACGCATGAAAAGCGATAAAATTTACCTTGCAAGTGTAGAACCTTATCGCATCAGCGACCTAGACAAACTCTTAAATGAATTAAAGAAAAATCCTCTTGTTGAAATTACAGATATTGGAAAAACCGTTGAAGGACGCAAGCTAGAGATTATTAGGCTAGGTAATCCTAAAGCGCCTTTCAATATAATTTTAAGGGCAAGAGCCCATTCCTGGGAACCTGGAGGTAATTGGGTTGTGCAGGGTTTGGTAAAAAAACTTCTTCAAGAGGATTCTTCTCCATTTTTAAAGCGTTACTGCGTTTATATAATGCCAATGGCGAATAAAGATGGAGTTTCGCGAGGAAGAACCCGGTTTAATACCTTAGGGAAGGATCTGAATAGGGAATGGGATTTCCCTGCAGACAAGTTCTTAACGCCTGAAAAATTTGCTTTCGAGACTTGGTTGAATATGATGATAAAAAGTGGGAAAAAGCCAGATTTAGCTATCGATCTACATAACGATCAGGGAGGAAATATTCATGTCAATCTTCCAACATCCAACAATACTGCCTATGTAGCGAATATGAAAAGATTGGAAAACCTATTATACAGTCATACTTGGTTTACTGAAGGCCCCTCACATGTTAAAAATCCAGGCTCTTTTGGTGAAGGATTGGCCAAGCGTTTTGGTATAGATGCTTTTGTTTATGAACTCAATTATGAATGGGCAAAGGGACTTAATAAGGCACCTATGGCTAAAGATTGGGAGCTTCTTGGGAGCCAATTAAGTAAAGTATTCTATCTTTATTTCGATAAAATTAACTAATTTTTACATGAATAAATTATTTAATTATAATCTATAATATATTATAAAACAATTATTTATATATTTTTAATGAGTATAAATTTAATTAGGACAGGTTTATTCATTCTACTACTTCTTTCAAATTCTTTTTTATTTGGAGTTGAAAATTTTCATACTTCAACTAATACTGTTTTTGAAAATATAACTCCACGATTACTTCAAAAAACTACCTCTCTTCACAGTATTAAAATTGTGGTTCCTGATGAACCTGAATGGAAAATTTTGGCCAATGGCCTTCAGCACATCATCAAAGAAAAAACAAACCTAATTGCCGAAATCAGTTATCCTGATCAGATGAAGTTTGTTAATGGATGGGCTGGAAATACTATTATGCTAGGTAATTTAGGGAATAATAAGCAAATGGCTCGTCTTTATGGTATGCGATTATCCTATGCTGACGCCATTTATCCTGGCAAATCAGGCTACCAACTTGCAACTTTGATTGATCCATTTGGTTTAGGTGGAAATACAATAATGATTGGCGCTTCAGATATTACCGGTGCAAAGTTGGGCACAGAGCGCTTAATAAATATCATAATAAATCAAAAAGAATCATCTGTTCCTTGGTTATTAGAAGTTAATATACCAGCTATTACAGGTATTTATTTCAATGCTAAACTAACTAATGAAGATGCTCTTCTAGCAGCAATGAAACCTGTTAAAGAGAATGAAGTAATAGCTGATGCACTTCTTGCAGTGCTTTCCGGAATTAAATCATTTGGTGAATATTATCAGCTAAGCGCCAAACCAGAATTCGGAGATACCTATAAAAAATTAGTATTAGGTTATGCTTCATTTGTTGATAAATACCCCTCAGAAGCCATTTATCAGCTTGGTGTCAGAAAAAATATGTGGATTCAGGGCGAAAAACTTCTTCAAAACTGGTCTTTCATAGAAGGTTCCAGTTTATTTTCAGATGCAGAACGTGGCAAAATTGTATCTGCTTTATTTTTAACCTGCAAAGCAAATTTTCTGGATAACTATCTTGTTCGTGCGCCTGAAATTGCACCTCGTTGGAATCATGAGATTTTTCCTGCATTATCATTAGTAGGTTCTTGCAATTATTTTGAGAAATATTATAAGATTCCTGAACTAATTGAATGGAAAAATAGAGGCGACAGGATCTTTAAGGGCAATACTTCCTTCATAAGTATGGACGAAGGCTCAGATTACCTTGCACATTTACCGGTTGCTAATATTGATTATGCCATGCTCAGTGGCGACATGAAATTTATTAATCAGAGTCTTAGGCCAAGTGCTGATCTGCACGCTATGCTGATCGATAATCTAGGTACATTATCTGGCGGTGGAGATACTTATCCTTTTGGGATGAGTAGCGCTTACTCTTGGGGGCATTCCCAATTACTGAATGCAGCATCTTGGTATTACAAAGACCCCGTTTATAATTTTCTTTTAGAACGTACCAGAACTGGGCCTTTTCCTGGTCAAAAGATGCCAGATTTGATTTATCCTATACATCGATATATCGCAGATCAGCAGATCACTCAGCAGCCCGATGAAAATCAATATTCTAAAGTCCAGGCTCAGGAAATCGAAAAAGGTGTTTTTGATGATGTGAAGAATATGATTAATCAGAATGTTCCGGAATTTCAAGAAGTTTTGAAGAATAATGATCTTAAAAGTCAAAAAAAAGAGGGGCTTAGTATTTTACAAAAGGAAACTTTTCATAAACTAACATTTCGGTCTGGTTTCGGATTAAAGGATAATTATCTAATTCTAGATGGTTTTTCGGCAGGGAAACATGGACATCAGGATGGGAATACCATTTTAAACTACAGTGCTAATGGCCGTCTTTTCTTAAATGACCGTGATTATATCCAGAATACACCCGAGTATCATTCAGGTTTAGTTGTTGTGAAAGAAGGTAAACAATCAAAGAAGCCTCCTTTGGTAAAACTTGATTGGGTTGCAGACATGGAAGGTACTAGTACCAGTAGAAGTATTGTACCAGATTATAATGGCCTTGATTGGGAACGAACCATCATAAGCCCCGAAGGTAAATTCTATATTATCTATGATGATCTTAAAATCCGAGAGTCAGGAAAATTTCTATTTAAAAATCATTGGCAGTCGTTGGGTACCGCTAAAATAGAAGACCAATCGTTCAAACTGGAGCAAAAAGGTGTGAACATGCTTTTGCAGAATTTGGCACCTGCTGAGCTTCGGACAAAAGATATATATGGACATTTTATCAAATACTGGAAAAGTGTTTATCCTTATCCCTATGCTGATAAAGAAACGGTATTAACTGAGGTGATCAATGAAAAGGAATACATTAAAGGTGAACAGGCAGGTTTTATTAACGTGCTTTCCAGTCACGAATCAGAGATTGATGCTATTCAAACAAATGTAATTAGTCCGGGAATCATTGAAATTAAACAAGGAAACAGTAAATGGGTGGCTATTAAAGGTTTTTTTGATAATGCTGGGTATTCCAGTAACGGAATTTTTCATCTATTTGGAGATAAAGAGATTGTTTCGACAGCAGTAACCCAATTAAAGATCGGATCTAAGGAGTTGCTTTTTAAGCAGCCAGTGCTTTTCAAACTCAATAAAGAAAGCGGATATTGGAAAGCTTATGATTTGTTAAAAAACAAAATTAAATATGATCAGTTTGGTGAACCCATGAGGCAGGGAGCAATAGACTCAGGACAAGTTCAATGGAAGGATGAGTTTATTAAAACTATAGGAATACTCACTACTAATATTGTTCAAAAAAGTCATGTTATCAGGCCTGATTCATTTAAATCAATCCCCATTAAGGGTTTAAACAAAATTTATTCTTTCAATGAGCAGATTAGTAGTTCATTTTCAGGAGATATCAGCGGCGACAAAATTGACGATATTTTATTGGGTGGAATTAGTGGAAAAGTACAGGCTATTGACTCCAATGGAAAATTATTGTGGGAATTTTTAGCTAAAGGCCGCGTGAATGAAGTTAGTCTTCAGTATGCCGTACATAGACCTCTAATCTTCATTGCTACAGAAAACTGGTATGTACATGCCCTGGATTTAAATGGTAAGGAGATATGGAATTATAAGTTTCCAAATGAGGCTAGCCGTAAGGAGTATAAAGGCAATTTAATTGGTATTACAAATGTCAGAATTGCCAATAAAAATGGAAAGGATCAGGAGCCTGCAATTATGGTTGGTACTCAGTTTAGGTATTTGTATGAATTAAATCTTCAGGGTAAACTGAACAATGAAACAGCACTGTATTATTATGGTATTGAAGACATGGAATATGCCGATTTAGATACTGATGGTAAGGAGGAAGGCATTTTTGCTCTTGAATACTATTATTATACCTTGATTAAGGATAATGAATTGATTACCGGCAAGTCTGGTGGTCCGGGTTGGAAGATTGCCCATATTTTAAACAAGGATTCTAAGGTTATACGGCCAACGGTTTTATTAGGCACCAAGCAAAGTGAGGTCCGTATGATAGGTTTTAAGGATAAATTAAAGGAATATTGGACTAGCAATGTGGGAGGGGAGGTTAATGATATCCGTCATGGCGATTTTAATAGTGATGGCAAGCTCGAAATTCTTGTTGGCACCGAAGGATTTCAGTTTTATGTTCTTGATGAACTAGGTCAAACGATTATTCGGAATACACTTCCCGATAGAGTACTTAAAGTTGCAGGATATAGGCAATCAAATAAGACCTTTTATTTGGCCGCAACAACAAACGGACAGCTATTTAAAATTACCGAAAATGGGCAGATTGATAGCAAAATTCAATTTCCAGATGAAATTTCCAATATTTTTGTTGGAAAAGACTTTGCAGAATATAGGATAGTTTTATCTAATGGAGAACTGTATAGATTTTATTGATTTAATTAGAAATCTGATGATTCTATTTCTCTAAATTAAAAATATCTAAAGCTTTCTTCACACTTCCATGTTCAAGTAAAAGTATTTTTGCTTGATTGTAATCCTTTAAACTGGAATGCTTCATTAACATTTTAACTGCACGGTCAACAATTTTATCATTGATGAGTTTAACATTAACCATTTGATTATCTAGAACACGTCCTAGTTTGATCATTGTTGTTGTACTGATCATATCAAAGATTATTTTTTGGGCGGTACCGCATTTCATCCGTGTACTACCTGTAACAAATTCAGGCCCAGTAATTACTTCTACAGGGATATCTGCCTGTGCTGCAATTGGAGATTCCGGGTTACTAACAATGCATCCTGTACTGATCTGATGTTTTTTACATGCTATTAATGCTGATAAAACAAATGGGGTAGTGCCACTTGCAGAAATGCCTATAACAATATCTTTAGATGATACACTCTTATCCTGTAGCATTTTCCATGCAGCATGGATATCATCTTCTTTTTCTTCTCTTGCTTCAATTAAATGCTCTTTTCCTCCTGCAAGTATTACATTGAAAAGATCGGATGAAACTCCATAAGTGGTTGGTAATTCAATCACGTCTAAAACAGATAAGCGTCCACCACTTCCTGCACCAACATAAAATAAGCGTCCTTCATTTTCTAGCTTACTTACGATCGAGTTAATTAAGGTATTTAATTGCGGTAAAGCCTTTTCTATAGCTAATGGTACTGATTGATCTTCCTTATTTAAGTTTTTAGTTAGTTCTTCAACCGACATTTTATCTAAATGACTGTAATTGGATGCTTGTTCTGTAATTTTTGTCATGTTCGTTTATCGCTTTTCTGTCGAATTTAGATGGATATTTTTTATAGTCAATTATACATATTAATGCTAAATAATTGCACTTTTTCTATATTTTTTATAAGGTTTTTATTTTTTAAAATTTCGAAATTATAGGAACCAATAGTGTTTAATAAAGCGTACTGAATTGCATAAAATAATTAATCTCGTGTACCTAAACGTATAAATATCTTAACTTAGGTTACTAATTTAAATATCGTTAAAAACAATATGTCAAATTTTATTAACCGAAGAAAATTTGTAACTGGTACTGCACTTTCTGCAGCTGGAATTTTGATGTCTGATCGCGTTTTGGGAATACATGATGCTAATGCTGCATCATATACATCTGTTAAAGAGAACGTAAAATTAAAATATAACCTGATGAATGATGTGATGAAGTACAGAAAACTTGATTCGCATGTCCATGCCTATTTATTTGATGGTGGTCCTGAAGGGAATATCGCATTTGCTGATCGTCTTGGAATAGATAAAATGTTTATTTCTCTTCCAGCTTACCGCGGAGAGGGAACACCTCAAGAATTTAGATCTTATAATGATTTAATGATAAAGTGCATGAAGCAATACCCAGATAGGCTTATTGGTCAATTTACCGCCAATGCTATTTTTCAGAAAGAGTCACTTGAAGAATTAAAGCGTTGTGTGGATCTTGGTATGGTCGGATTAAAAGTATATACCCAATTAAAGATCAACGATCCTCTATTTTATCCAATTATAGAAAAAATGATTGATCTTAAAATGATCATTCACATGCACGCATATGCACAGCTTGGTCTTGGCGGTTACAGAATGAAGTATGATGTCGGCATACGGCCGAATACCTCAATACCTGAAGATTTCGTAGATATAGCTAAAAGATATCCGGAAGCTATGTTTCAATATGCTCATATTGGTGGCGGTGGCGACTGGGAATACGCCTGTAAATCATTTGTAAATTATCCCAATATCTATGTAGATACATCAGGAAGCAATAATCCAGAAAATATGATTGATTCTGCTTTAAAATTATTAGGTGAAGATAGGTTGTTTTTTGGCTCTGATAATTGTTATTATCAGAGTGTTGGTAAGATTTTGGCTTCTAACCTAACAGAAAACCAGAAAAAGAAAATATTTTTTAATAATTATAATGAAATTTTAAGAAAATCAGGAAGAAATGTTGATTGATATTAATGCATATGTCGGGAATTGGCCATTCCAGCAGCTAAAGTATAATACTTGCGAAGCATTATCTGCGAGGATGAATAAATTTGGTGTGGATATTTCGGTGATTAGTAATCTGAATGGTATTTTTTATAAAAATACTCAATCCTCAAATGAAGAATTATTCGAAGAACTCCGATCAAATCGAAAGTTTAAAGACCGCTTTATTCCTTATGCCGTTATTAATCCCATTTATGCTGGCTGGCAAGATGATCTAGAAACCTGTATAAAAACATACGGTTTTAAAGGGGTTAGACTTTATCCCAGTTACCACGATTATGAAATTCTTGATCCAGCTTGTATTGAACTGGTTAAGCGAGTACGCGACTATGGTTTGCCGGTGGTATTTAATTTCCGTATGGAGGATACCAGACAACGCTCCTGGATTGATACAGCCTATGTGAAAAACAATGTAATCAGAGAGTGGAATTTGAAGAATATCTTACCAATTGTAAATGCTGTTCCTGATGCAAAGTATATAATTGTGAATTTTGCTAATGCAGTAAAACTAGATGTAGAAGAGCTAAGTATAGTTAAAAAGACCAATCTCTTATTCGATACATCAGGCAGGGCTATTACCAATATGGCTGATTTTTTGAAGCATTTTGGTGAGGATAAGTTTGCATTCGGAACTCATTCACCTATACTTGATTACCTGACCGGATTGTTACGTATAGAATCTCTTCTTCCGAATGAAGCAGATGAAAATACCAAAGAATTACTGAGATCAGGAAATGCAAAGAGGATGCTTGGCTTATAAGATTTAGATTAATTAAATTATTTACATGAGAAAACTTTTGATTCTTGCTTTAATTATTGGATTATATAGAATGGTTTCTTTTGCACAGCAAAATCCTGATTGGATTCAGGAAAGCCCAGCAGTAGCTTGGCAAGCCAGAGATTCTCAGGCTGAATTGGTCTATAATAATAAACTCTGGATTTTTGGAGGGTGGTTCAATTCTAAAGAGGCACCACCGCGTGATGTGTGGAATTCGGCCGATGGTAAAAAATGGAATTTAATTAATAATTCCGCACCATGGATTCATAGCGATCTATCCATGTCTATCGTTTTTAAAAATAAAATGTGGATGATGGGTGGCTGGTATAATGGCCGTTTAGAGGGGCATTCAGCAAGTAATAAAGTATGGTCTTCAACTAATGGCATTCAATGGAAATCAGAAACAGATAAGGCAGCCTGGACTCCAAGAATAGCATCAGCAATAGTTGAGTTTAAAGGCAAGATTTGGATACTTGGAGGCACAGAAAATTACTATTTCGGTGATAAGAACAGCCTGAAAAATGATGTCTGGTATTCTTCAAACGGTAGGGACTGGAAATTGGCAACAGCAAACGCAGGCTGGTCTCCACGTGCGTATCATCAGGCTGCAGTTCTGAATAACAAGATCTATGTTTTTGGTGGAGGCAATTATGTTCCAGAATATCATGCTTTAAATGATGTTTGGAGCTCTGAAGATGGCATTAATTGGGTGAAAGAAATTTCAAGTGCACCATGGCATGAGCGCTTATGGTTCAATGCAGTGGTTTATCGTAACAGAATTTGGGTAATGGGTGGCTGGTCAAATAATCCGTATAAAAACCATCAAGATGTTTGGTTTACTAAAGATGGCAAAACCTGGGAAGAATACAAGTCAGATAAAGTTTGGAAAGAGCGTCATGAAGCATCAACCTTTGTTTTTAAGGATAAAATATGGATTGCAGGAGGAATGAATCCACCATTGGTCAATGATGTATGGTCTTTGAGGCTGCCGGAGGATTGGTAAGGGTGTTGTTGGTTGTCTGTTGTCTGTTATCTGTTGTCTGAGGTAGGAGGTCTGAAAAAAACAGAAAATTTCAATTAGCACTAAACAGTCTTTGATCTTTGCTCTTGGTTCTTGATTCTTGATTCAGTTATTTGTAGTCTGAGGTATGAAGTCTGAGGTGAGGGTGCTTGGATAAAATGAAGCAGAATCTATCTCAATACTCAATACGCAATACTCAATACGCTATACTCAAAATTGATCAGGCTTTTCCAGAAAAACCAGTAATTATTTCATCAGAAGTTACCGTGTATTGCCCAAACATTTCAAAAAATAAAAGAGCTCCATTAGTTTGTAAGAGTTTGGCTTGTGTTTCTTTGTTTTCCATTCCTGTGGTACAGTCGCGTAAAACACTTACCTGATATCCTCTTGTATTCATTTGTAAAGCTCCATAATCGCGGGTAATCATACAAGCATTGGTATTAAAGCCAGCAAAAAATAGAAATAATATACCTTTTTGCTTACAATAACGATGCAGTTCTTCTCCGGTAGCAATAACACCTTCACCTTCCATTGGCATAGCAATTGGGTGAAACTGATGTGGTTTAACCATGGCTTGAATTTCTACTTCCCTTGGTTCAAAAGGTCTTCTGAAATCTTTGTAAGGCCCACTCAAACCACGGAATTCTCTTGGAGGCCAAGCATCAGGAAGAGGATTCAATTCTTCATCCGAAATAAGTTTTACCCAATTGGGATGTTTTATAGCTACTTGGGGTGAAGGGGCATGAATAACAGTCATTCCTGATTCCCTACATTTCTTTAATAGTGGAATATACTTTTCATTGATAATTTTCTCTGCACGATCAGTCGGCTCCTTTAGATAATGTCTACTCCATACATCAAGAAGAACTAGTGCACACTGAGAAACTGGAATATTCCAATCAAGATTTGCATGACCTGTATTTAACTCCAGCCATTCAGCTCCTTCATTTACATGCCATCGATGATATCTCGGCTTAACATGTAATTTTTCTGCACTAACTGAATGTTCAATCGTGTTTAATGAAGCAAAAGTTGGAATAGCAACACTAACTCCTAATGCTGTTCCAAGACCTCCTAAGGAGGTTTTTTTTAAAAAATCACGCCTAGAATTGTTTTTATTTGACATATCGGAATTTATAAATTGTTTTTCTTTCTCTATTAATTAATTGTTTTCAATTTGCTCTCCCAGCGCAATAATTCAGCTGTAAAAGCTAAATTCTCTTCTCCACGTGTTAGATAGGTATTACGGATTTCTTTATAAACTTCCGGATTAGCTGCTGCAAGTTCAAGCCAACCATGTAGAATGGGAAAGTAAGCTGCATGATCTTCGCCTTTACCATCAACTGCTCTTCTGATTCCGGTTCTGTTAGGAAGAAGTATATTTTTAAGAAGCGTATTTGAAAAGCGCATAACATCTTGTTTTGTGAAAACCAGATTTTCTCGATAAGCAGCCATCACCATTGCAATATCAAGTACGCCATGCGAGCTATCCTCCATATTTGCTGCGCCTTTATAAAACATCACATTCGATGATAATTTATCTTCAGGTTTCCATCCCACGGTAGTCATAGGTTCATACCAGTAAGTCCATACATAAAGATCTCCTTCTTGAACGTATTTTAGCCGATTTTTTAGGAGTTGTGACATTTTTTCGGAGCGTTCTCGATATTCCTTCTTACCAGTCAAGCGATATAATGCTAGTTGCGTAGTGGTATGCATCGCTAAGAAATTAATTGGCTGACCTACATTGTCGGCAGGAAATGATTCACCTCTTTCACAAGTTAAATAATAGCCCTCGCCTTTATTTGGGCCATTACGCCATAATCGTGCATTTGCATCTTTATAAGATTCTTCAGCTGCCTTTATAAATCGATTCGCTGCAGGTATAAGATAAGCTAATTCAGGTTTTGATTTTGCAAATTCTGCCATTCTTAGCATCGGATTATAGATTATTCCTAAATATCCGGTATAGGCTAATGGTATAGATTTTAATGTAATATTTTGAGTAATGGGTAGATTAGAATCGGTAATTTTTATCCTAATCAGGTTAGATTTAACATCAGAATAATCTCCTGAGCGTGTTGAATAAGGCGACATTGGATCATTGACAATAGTTTCTATGAAACGTTCATCTTTAGGATCGAAACTAAGATCCGAAAAGCTTTCATTTCTTTTCCAAAATGAATTGCTGATTTTTAGTTTGAAACGTCCTGTTTTAGAATCTTGTTTTAATACTATTTTTGTTAGATCATTATTTGCGTAAGGGGTGGAGCGTATGGTTGCAATAACCTTTCCTGCCGTATCCAGTAAATATTCTTTTGCAACTACATATTTCAGACCCATACTCCAGGCTGGCCTAATTTTTCCAGAACCATCTGCTATTCCTCGTTTATCATCACGATGGATAAGTAAGCGATCGCCACGTCGGGCTACCTCCTTTAAATAAGAAGGATCATCTGTAGCTTCATAAAGGTCAACCAAAGTTTCTAATGTTGCAGCTTCGCCCCAGGCTAATGCACTACCGTCTGGTCGTACAAGCCATGGATCAGTCAGTGGTAATTTCGAAATTAATTCATCGGCCCTGGCTCTACTTATATTTATTACTGCGATCTCATTTTTCTGGGCAATACTTTTAGAGAACTCAATTGCCTGATGTTTTTCATTCGCTGAGGTAAATGGTATAAGCAGTAAAACCGGTAGGAAGTGAAATGGTTTCATATTTATTATTTTATCAATGCAATTTAAGATTACCCAAACTTGGCGGGTACGTAAACGAATTTAAGTAATATTAGTATATGATTATCAAATATTTAAATTTTTAAAGTAAAAGGATTTTCCATTAATTTATCAGCCAGGTCACATTTTGATCTAAAATTATAATCATAAAAAGTAAAAAAAATAGGCGAAAGGCTATGATTATCAGTATTAAAATTAAAAATACAAATTGAAGCTGTTTTATACTTTAACTAATCTGTTTTTAATCCTTATAATTGTGTAAAAAAATACGATTTTGTAATTTAGGGTTGTTATGAAAAAAAGAATTACTGAGCTAACGGGAGTCAAAGAAATTGCTAGAAGGGCAAATGTTTCTATTGCCACGGTAGATAGGGTTCTTCATAACAGAAAAGGTGTTTCTAAACAAACTAAAGAGAAAATTACTCAGATCATCGATGAGTTAAATTACAAACCAAATTTATTAGCCCAAAGACTTGCTTCCCGTAAAACACTACGTTTGGCTACTCTGATTCCTGAAAGTTCAAAAGAAACCAGCTTTTGGGACGCTCCCTTAAAAGGTATTGAGCAGGCCGATGAAGAAATAAAACAGTTTGGAATTATTGTAGATAAATACTTCTACGATCAGAACCTAAAAAGTTCTTTTGTTGAACAGACAAAAATTATACTTGACAGTAAACCTGATGGTATTTTACTGGCTCCCTCATTCATCGAAGAATCAGTCACTTTCACACATAAATGTATAGAACTGAACATACCTTATGTATTAATTGACTCTGATTTACCAAATAATGGAAGTTTAAGTTATATAGGTCCGAACTTATATCACAGTGGTTATTTGGGTGCTCACCTAGTTAGTTATCTGATTAAAGAAAGTGATCAAATTTTGATTGTGAATATTTCTAGAGAAATTGATAATCAACATCATTTATTAAAAAAAGAGGAAGGGTTCAGAGCATATTATAAGGAAAATAATAAAACTGGGAATATAATAAAGCTAGATATTAAAGACACTGATATAAAATCAATTGAAAGTGCTCTTTCCAAGTCTTTTGATGACAATAACCATTTAAAGGTGGTATTTGTTACAAATTCAAGAGTTTCAAAAGTAGCCCATTTTATTGAGCATAACCATAAAAACGTTATTCTGATTGGATACGATTTCCTTAAAGAAAACATTGACTATATGGATAGGGGTATTATTGATTTTCTTGTTTGCCAAAAACCTAAACAACAGGGATATAGAGGTTTGATTTCACTTTACCAACATTTGGCATTTGGCTCTGCTGTAGAAAAGATATATTTTATGCCTATAGACATTCTTACAAAAGAAAATTCAGCTTTCTACAGAAATTGATTTTTTTTCTATTCTAGGATATTTTCAATGAATTATCGAGTCTTTTTTCCTCAATTGTTTTGATTTTATTTTTTACGTTTTTTATTTAATAACATTAGTTAAATGATCACTATATTCGGGTACGTAAACGTATAGAATATTTAATTTATTATCATATGAAACAAGCATATAATCGTCGCAAATTTATTCACTCTGCTGCTATTGCAGGAATAGGGATCGGACTTTCTGGGTCTTTGAGCTCTTTTGGAAAAAGTATATACCAAGAACAGAAACGTGTTGGAATAATAGGCCTTGACACATCCCATAGTATTGCTTTTGCTAAGGCTTTAAATAATTCATCAGTAGGAACTAAATATGCAGGCTATAAAATTATTGCTGCATATCCTTATGGTAGTAAGGATATTAAATCAAGTGCAGACAGAATTCCTGGTTATATAGAGGATGTTAAAAAACTAGGTATTGAGATTGTTGATTCAATTAAAGACTTATTGAAAAAGGTTGATGTTGTTTTACTAGAAACAAATGATGGTCGCTTGCATCTTGAGCAAGCTATAGAAGTTTTTAAATCTGGAAAACGGGTGTTTATTGATAAGCCGATTGCTGCCTCATTAGCTGATGCTATGGCTATATTTAAAGCAGCTGAGAAATATAAAGTTCCTGTATTTTCTGCTTCTTCCTTAAGGTTTACAACAGGGGCACAAGAAATAGCTAATGGAAAAATAGGAAAAGTGCTTGGCGCAGAGACTTATAGTCCATGTCATTTTGAAAGCACTCATCCTGATTTGTTTTGGTATGGTATACACGGTGTTGAAACTTTGTTTACAGTAATGGGAATAGGTTGTAAATCTGTGGTTCGCGTAAATGCTGATATTGCAGATGTAGTTGTAGGCACCTGGGAGGATAATCGTATTGGTTCTTTCAGAGGAATACACAAAGGTAAACAGGAATATGGAGGGACAGTTTATGGGGAAAAAGGTGTGTCTACTATCGGAAACTATGGCGGATATGATCCATTACTTGTAAAAATCATTGAATTCTTCGAAACAGGTATCCCACCTGTAAGTTCTCAAGAAACATTAGAAATGTGTGCTTTTATGGAAGCGGCTGATGAGAGTAAGAATAATGGTGGTGCTAGGGTAAGCTTAGAATCTATGTTTAAAAGGGCGTTAGCAAAAAATAAGTCATAATATCAGTATTGAAATTTATACTTTAATTTTTCTTCTTCTGATTGATTTTAAATTTTCAATTTCCCGAAATACTAAATAATGAAAATTAATTATATCACAACTTTTATCCGCATTCTAATCACTTATGTGTTGGTCTTGCATTCTTTTTCTAGCAGTGCGGAACCAATACAAAACACGCTTAAAATTGCCACATTTGATGTAGATGCAACTCCTCCGATTGGAAGCAGTTTAACCTACGACCCCATGGTTAATAACTGGGATCTTGGTCTTCGTGCTAAGGGAATTGTAATTTTGGGTTCCGGTCAGCCAATTGTGATGTGTTCAGTTGATTGGATTGGTATCAGTAATGATAGTCAGGATGAATTTAAACGTATCATGGCTGAAGCAGCAGGTACTATTCCCTCCAGAGTAGTAGTTCATGCTATTCACCAGCACGATGCACCTGCATCTGACCTAGGTGCAGAAAAATTATTATTGAAAGCAGGCTTAAATCCAATTGCATTTGATGGTACTTATACAAGAGATCTTATAAAACGTTTGGGTCTAGCAATTAGTAAATCAATAAGTACAGCAGTTCCACTTACTCATATAGGAAAAGGTGAAGCACCGGTTTATCAAGTTGCTTCGAACCGACGTATCTTGGGTCCTGATGGCAAGGCAAAAGCCTCTCGTACTTCAGCAACTCGTGATGCTGCTTTAAGGGCAGAACCAGAAGGTTTAATTGACCCAATGGTATCTGTGATCAGTTTCTGGACTAATAATAAGCCTGTCGCTGTTTTAAGTTATTATGCATCGCATCCACAAAGTTATTACAGAACGGGAATTGCAAATCCTGATTTTCCGGGAATTGCTCGATTTATGCGTCAGCTGGCAGTTCCAGATGCGCTTCATATTCATTTTAACGGTGCTGGAGGTAATCTTACGGCAGGAAAGTATAATGATGGGGCCAAAGAAAATAGGTTGATCCTTGCCGAGCGTCTTGCTGATGGTATGAAACGAGCATGGGATTTAACTAAACAAGAACCTGTTAAGGCAAGTTCAATTGAATGGAATGTAGAATCTGTTACATTGAAGCCAGCTCAGGGTATAGAAGCTCTTGAAGTCAAAATAAAAACTGAAACTCCTGTATTTGTAGCAAATAATCTTTCTAAACTAGTTTGGTTAAGACGTTTAGAAGCAGGTAAAAAGATAGATCTTTCTTGTTTAACTATTGGCAATGTCAGGATTTTACATCTTCCTGGCGAACCATTTGTTGAATATCAGTTAGCCGCAAAAGCTGAACGTCCTGATCTTTTTGTAGCCGTGGCAGGTTATGGTGATTATGGCATGGGATATATTGGTAATGCAGTAGCTTATGCGCAAGGTGGATACGAAACAGGACAGGCTTCAGGGGTGACTGCTGAGGCTGAAGAGATTTTGATGAAAGCAATCCGAAAACTTTTACTTTAAATGTATTCTGTATTTAATATAGATAGAATCCTATAAATCAGTTTTCTATTTTTTTTTTAGATTTTATTTATTGCCTTTAAAAAGAGAACTTATGAAATTTAAGGAATTTAACAGAAGAAATTTTATCGCTGCGGTGACCACTACTACTGTTGCAACTGCTTTTTCAAGTGTTTTTCCTGTCATGGGAAATACAAAAAGTACTTCAAGTAAATTGGCATTATTGGGTGGAACCCCAATACGTGCAAAGGTTTGGCCTAAATGGCCAGCGATGTTGGCAGATGATAAAATGATGGAATCGATTATTAAGACCACTAAAAGTGGTATTTGGAGCCGTATTCAATCGCCAACAGGTACAGTTGCCACATTTGAAAAAGAATATGCACGTCTTACAGGTACCAATTTTTGCGTAGGTACAGGCTCAGGCACTCAAGCACTTAGTACATGTGTTGAAGCTCTAGGTTTAGGTCCTGGTGATGAAGTTATAACTTCTCCATACAGCGATTTTGGTA
>Ga0222712_10003060_pt1 | contig 18581 bp, 30 predicted proteins | sample C33_657DmetaG_FD_165043 | JGI IMG/M metagenome (GOLD analysis project Ga0222712, IMG submission 165043) | Estuarine water microbial communities from San Francisco Bay, California, United States - C33_657D | ecosystem: Environmental > Aquatic > Marine > Unclassified | place: USA: California...
TCTTAATGTTTCGTGAAAATCATCACCGTCAAATGGAATTTTCTCTTGATTGATGCAATCCAAAACATACTCCAATTCCTCCAACGCTTGCTTCATTGCTTCGATGCTCATGTGTTTTCCCTTAATAAATCAACAACAGCGTAAACAGTAAGACCAAACAGCCCAATCATTCCAGCAAAAAACAAAACCAAAACAGCTATGTTCATGTGTTTCCCTTTGCTTTACATTCATCGCACAACCAAGGCATTGAACCCATGTCGTTATCGCCACAAGCAACTATCCATCCGCTGCCAAGGTCTAATCTTTTGCCGCAACCTTTTGGCATGACATACTTCAGCCGACCTTCTGCTTTCAATCGCTCACGCTCGTCTTGGCGCACTCGCTCTGCAAAGCGTTCAATATCAAAATTATTGGCTACCCACATAACTTCATGCTGTACACACCCCGCCTGTTTTGCGAGTTCTTTGATTCGTTCGTTCATTGCGATTCCTCTTTTAATTCCTTGATGGCTTGAAGCACTTGGTCTTTAACAAACTGACTGTTCATCGTCTTAAACCCTTCGTCGAATCCGTTGTCGATTGTTTCAAGCAAATACTCAAGCGTTTCAATAGCGTCTTTGGTCATGTGTTCTCCTAAAATGGATTCGTGTCATCAAACTGCGCAGGGTGCAAGTACTGCCGCACCAACTCACGCTCGTACTCTGTTTTGAACGGCCAGTGCCAACGCTCCCAAGTCATACCCGATGGGTGCATCATTCTTTTATCTCCAAAGCTTTCTTGTAGGCCTCGATCTGGAAGGTGCTTAAGGGTTCTCCCTTATCGTGGCGAGCCTTAAGCTTTTTTGCCCATCGCTTGTGGTCTACCATGCCTTTTTCATCCCGGGGCAATTTAAAGGCCTGTGACGCGATTTTTGCCATTTCCCTATCCACCACATCAGCCGACGCTTTTGGAGTCTCCAGCGCAAGCGTAGTGGGTCTGGGGGCATGTTTTACCAAAGACTTGAACTCGATCAGGTTTGGGCAACGCTCTGGCAAGTTTTGCAAAGCCCAACCGATTGCGTTCAGATTGTCAGAACAAAACGACAATTCGTAAGACCACGCCGTCTTCACGTCATTAAGCGGAACTTTGTCCCACTTGTTCACAAACTCTGAACCGTACGTTGCGGTCAGCCTTTGAAATAATCTTTCGATTACCGGGATTGGTAAGCTCATTTCAGTCTCCTTGTATCTTGCGCTGCAACATCAAAAATATCTGGCTCGTATTCTTTGGCGGTACCAGTAGCTTCGGCAACCCACTCGCGTTGCTTTTGCGCCCATGATGGCTCGCTGGCTTTCCCGGCCTTTTGGTTTCGTACCCAGTTGCGCCAAGTTGCAAACCAGTCTGCTTTCACACCTTTAGCCCCGGGTGCTGCAATCCAGTAGTCTTTAAATCCGTCAGCAGTTTGGTTGACGTTTACGTCTGGCCTGTTCTGCTTTGCCCAGATTGCCCAATCGTCAGGAAGAACCCAGTTTTGATCCAGCCTTGTGCCTTTGGATTTTTTGGGCTGTGGTTCCAATTCTTTTAATTGGTTATTGGTTATTGGTTTATGGTTATTGGTTGGTTGAACGTCCGTTAAACGCTCGTTAAACCGACGTTGCGCAGAAGCTTTACCCGCTCTAGATGCGGCTTCCAGCTTGGAGTGGTACTTGAAAATCTCTTCATCAGCACGTTTATTGGTGTACTCATTGTCAGGTGTAAGCTCAAAAAACTCATCAAGAATTGACTGCACTTCATCTTCATGACCACGCATGTTGATACGCCGTGCAACGACCGTTGAACTGGTGTTGATCGGTTGTTCAGTCAAGTAGTAAAGGTCCAGCAATCTGCGATATATCAGGTCTTCTATCGGGGTCAGATGCTTGGTGTGACTGTCATAGTCACCAATGTTGAAATTGTAGTAATGCATCACGCACCAGCCTTTTCAAGAAGCTCTCTGACGTTCTTGCTGTCCTGTTCTCTGGCCTTAAGTGTGCATGCAACACAACCAGAATTTATCGTGTAACGCAGTGTCGCGCCGCACGCTTTGCAAGGCTTTCCTGTGTACTTTCGCTGGCCTGCTTTTGCCGCAATAATGCGTGGTGATTCCATTTGTTAACGCTCCAGTTGAATAAGGTTTAGTAATTCTAAACGAAATACAACGTAGAGCGTCAAGCTTTTTATTTATTTTCTGAATCTTTGATAAACACGCCGTCCACCATGCGGCCTGTCCGGTCCTTGATGCTGTGCCAAGCAACTTCGATGCATTGCTCTATATCGAGGCCGTGTTGCTCTGCCAAGATTGTCAGCACGACGATCATGTCACCAATGCCGTCTTCGATGGCAGGGTGTTGTTTTCGCGCAATCCCGGCAGCAAGCTCGCCTGCCTCTTCGATTAGTTTTACAAATTGCGCTTGAGGGTTGCTGCCGTCTATGAGGTTTCGCTCATGCGCCCAGCCTCTGATGCTTCGGAAAAGACTCATTGTTGTCACCATTAAAAAGGAATATCATCGCCATTAGCTGGGCCACCAGAGGGGGCTGTATTTGCCTGCTGCTGGGCCGGGGCCGATGCAGGCGCAGAATTACCATCTCTCGGCGCAAACATGCTCACCACGATTGTGTCGCGGTTCTCTGGGTTCGGAACACCAGCCGGATTAAACGTGCGCTTCATGATGATGTACGGCCCGTTATCACCTTCAACGACAGTACCGATATTTTCGTATCGGTTTTTTTGCTCACCTTTATTGTCTTTGTAGCTGCCAGTTTTTACAGCCAAGTCATAAGTCTTTTTCATTTAAAACCGCTCCGTATAGTCACGACTACTTTGCCGCCAGCAATAACGTTCTGACGTTCGATTAGCAGGCGATCAATGTTGCCATCGTCTGCGATGATGTTCGCGTGGACCAATGAGTCCAGCAAACTTTTTAAAATGTTGTCCAAATCGCGAGTGCGTCGGTCAGGCGGGTAGGCTTTGATCTCAACAGATAAAGAGCCAGTAATGTATGGTTGCACGTTGCAAATGCCTTGAACCAGTGCGCGATACAAACGGCCCTTGCCGCTGATCAAATGCCTGCCAGCCAGTGGGCCACTGCTTGGGTGCCGCCAGTAGGTATTGACGCTTGGAGGCCATGGCAACTCTAGCTCAAAATCATGCTCATAAATCATTTATTTCGCGCCCGAAGATAATGTCGTGCGCTGTGATTGTGATGCCGCGCTCCGAGGCAATCTCGAGCAATTTACGCTGGACAGAGGTAGGCACCACGCCTGACTTTTTCCAGCGCGACACCGCAGCAGGGTCACGGCCCACGACACGGGCTAGTTTACGGACACCACCAAATAAATCGATGGCAAGTTCTACGGGGGTTATGTGTATGTTGTTCATATGTCAATGATGACACATTATCACCAGCTTGAAAACTCGACTTTTCATAGGGCAATGTGACAAAAACGCAACACTGTCTAATCTCACAAGATCACACAACTTGACACGCTTTAAAGCGTTGAATTAATATCAACACATCGACAAACCAAACGGAGATTCAAAATGCGAGTCACACACTTAAACAAAGGCGGCGAAGGTTGGTCCTCCAAAACAGCTTGCGGTAGAAACATGCTTCGCACTCCATTTTCAATGAACTGGTCAGACTTCAAAAAAGAACCAACCCAATACCGTTGCATTAAATGTGTAGCAAGCAAGCAGTTTGAATTAAACACAAGAGTTGACGCAAAAAAAGCAGCTTAAAGCAAACGGGGGCGCAGGCCCCCATTACTGGAGATTAAAAATGGACAACTTCACAGCAGTCGGCATTGCCGAAGGTTTTATCGAAGCAGAATCGCAGGACCAATATATCGGGGCGTGGCAGCATTTGATTGACACTGGTATGGCTTGGTCCCTACAAGGCTGGTTTGGACGCACAGCAAGGCACCTAATCGATTCTGGGTACTGCATGCACCCAGACCACAACACAGCGGAGGTTTAATCATGTGGTTTACAACATCATCAGGCGGTATTGAAATTCAAATGACCAAGTCGCAGGCTCTGGCCTGTACTCACCCGGGGCCATGCGACGCAGATGTTCTCTCGCTTTCTGTGGTCCCGTCTATTGCTCGCCAGCTTGCCAAGCTTGACTCGGACCTTTTGAAAAAAGAATTGCGCGAGTACGGCGCTTGGGACGAAGACGAACTCAATCACCATGAGAAAAATTTACAACGGATTTTATGGATAGCAGCAGGCGATATTGCAGATAGGTGTTGACTCTTGGTCAACGATTCATGTTATATTTATCACACACAAACACAAGGAACTACAAATGAACATCAATATTCACGACGCGCAATCAATCAACATTACCCCAATTAAATCAGACGATGACGGCGAAACTAATTGGTTCAGCATTTTAATAATAAACAAAAACGGGCATAGAGAAGAAATAACGTTTTTTTCTACCAACCAAGAGTCACTCAAACTTAACCAAGTAAAAGATATCTGGAGCATTTAATGCCTGCAAATTACATCACTCAAATTGAACACCGTGTCGCTGGCATCCCATGCATCGTCGCGGTAACCAACTTCCACCGTCAACGCGCCATGGGTCCTACCGCTGATTCAGACCTCGATTGCTACGGGTATACAGAAGTTGAATATGAATTGCTGGACCGCAAAGGCTACCGCGCAGCGTGGCTTGAAAAAAAAGTAACCAGCAATATTGAAGACGATATTAAGCAAGCAATTATTGATGACATGGAGAGTTCAAATGAAGAATGATTATGCAAATAAAGAATGGCTAAAAAACAAAAGCCAAGGTTTAAAAAAGTTAGACGTTGCATGTGTTGTTATTTTTATCGTGGCAGTTATTTATTTAATCGATTGGTTTGTTGAGGAGTTGGCAAAATGAGTAAAGAAATTATCCAGATTGAAAGTCAATCACAATGGCTTGGCGAGCGCCTAAAAGATATTACTAGTACTGAAGTGTCGGCCCTCTATGGCCTGTCACCTTACATCAGTGAGTTTGAATTGTTTCACCAAAAACGCGATCAGTTGATTGTGAAAATTGAAGCAAACGAACGCATGAAGTGGGGTACGCGCCTCGAGTCAATCATTGCCGCTGGCATTGCTGAAGACCAAGGTTGGGAAATTGAAAAGTTTAACGTCTACATGCGCGACACCGACTTGCGCATTGGTTCGTCGTTTGATTTCAAAATCAAGAATCATCCTGATGGCGAAGGAATTCTCGAGATCAAAAACGTTGACTCGCTGGTGTACAGCAAAAACTGGGTTGACGATGGCGCTGGTAACATCGAAGGCCCTGCGCATATCGAGTTGCAGATTCAGCACCAGATGGAAGTCGCTGGCATTGAGTGGACCGCGCTTGGCGTTTTGGTTGGTGGCAATACACCAAAGATTATTTATCGCAAGCGTGACCGCGCAATTGGCAAAGACATTGCAGAACGTGTCGCAGCATTCTGGAAACGTGTCAGCGAAAACAACGCGCCAGAGCCTGACTTTATTACTGACTCTGATTTCATCGTCGATGTGTTGCGCAAGAATTCAAACCCAAATGAAATTCTGAACGCAGACATTTACCTCGAAGACGCGATTAAACACTACGCTTTTATTTCTAAAGAAGCTGCTGATTTAGTAAAACTGAAGACTCAATTAAAAGCCGAGCTATTGCTTGCAATTGGTTCAGCGTCAAAAGTATTGACCTCTGTCGGATCGCTGTCCTGCGGTACCGTCAAGGCCTCGCAAGGCACGCTTGTCACACCAGAGATGGTTGGCACATACATAGGTGCAAAAGAAGGTTATCGCAACGTACGTTTTTACCCAACCAAGGAGAAATAAATGAGTAACGAACTCACCCCAATGGAAGCCATGCGTGGCACCCTAGTAAGAATGCAGCCAGAGTTTGCAGCAGCACTGCCGCCACAAATCCCGGTTGAGAAATTTATCCGCACAACGCTTACAGCAGTGCAGATGAACCCAGAGCTTTTGGGTGCTGACCGTCGCAGCCTGCTTGGTGCCTGCATGAAGGCCGCACAGGATGGCCTGATGCTGGATGGTCGCGAGGCCGCGCCTGTTATCTTCCGCACCAAGGAAGGCCCAAAGGTTCAGTACATGCCAATGGTTGGCGGCATCCTCAAGAAAATTCGCAACAGTGGCGAACTTGCCAGTATCAGTGCGCAAGTTGTTTACGACAAAGACCACTTCGAGTATGAACTTGGCGATAACGAACAAATTATTCACAAGCCTTTTTTAAGCTCGGACCGGGGCCAGCCCATTGCTTGCTACGCGATTGCCAAAACCAAAGACGGCGCAATTTACCGCGAGGTGATGAGCGTTGCCGATGTTGAAAAGGTTCGCAACAGCAGCCGCGCAGCGCAGTCCGGGCCATGGGTCCAGTGGTGGGACGAAATGGCAAAGAAGACGGTTATTCGTCGAATCGCCAAACGCCTGCCATCGAGCGCTGATGTTGACTCATTGTTCGAGGCCGACAATGAAGCATCAGGATTCGTTCAGGTGCAACGACAGGAGCCGATCAATATCACACCAGCACCTGACCAGCAAAACGCGCCCTTGAGCCGATTAAAGGCCTCCATGGGTATCGATAACACAGCCGAGGTTGATCTCAACACAGGCGAAGTTATTCAGGGGAAGGAAAATGTCGAAGCTCCTAACAACTAAAGAGTTGTGCGAGCGCTGGCAAATTTCTCAAGACACGCTGCGCCAGTGGCGTGTCAGTGAAACTGGCCCGGCGTATATCAAACTTGGTGATGGGCGTGGCGCACCCGTACGGTACAAACAGGAGGATGTCGAAACGTTTGAACGCAGAAATAAAATAGGCTAAAAAAATCCCCCAAGGCAAAAACACTTGGGGGAAAAAGCTCACTTTCGTGAACCAAGGAGACTCTAATCAATTAACTCGAAATGTGGGCCATCAATAAAAGGACGCTGGCCTTGACTGCGACGCAAATCAACGTACGCATTCATGGCCTGCTCCATCGATCCATTCCAGTTGCGAATGTCATCAATGTGCCAAGCGGCACCCCAGCGCAAACCAACGCCATAATAAATTGCTGCGCCGCGCATTGCGTCTGCGATGTCATCGTACAGTGCAATTTCCCAAGACGCTCGAGTATCTAGGTAGGCCATCAGGTCTACTGCCCGGCCCTGCACATGGGTGCCACCAACAGCGATTTGGCTTGCCCCCTTGTTGTAGTACTCGAGTTGCTTTTCAGGCGTTCGTAGGCCCTCTATCACAGCGAAATCAATAGCAGTAATCTGGATGGCCCGGTGGACAATATCAACCAAGCGCTGGTCCACGCCTTGAAGATTTTTTAAACTGCGTGGTGATAATTCAAACATCATTTAACCCCTATTTTTTTGACCCATTCGTAACAGGTCCGGGCATAGGCTGCGGCCTCGTCGGCGCGGCGGGATTCGGAAAGAAGTAATTCCGAAAGTTGATTTGAAAGCTTGGCTCCGGTGGTGGCAGTAGGAGGGTTGCTGGGGGCATTGGGGGCGGTGGGCAGGGGGCAATTACTTGCGGCGGCGTTACCGTCGTACAGGCCCCCAAGCTCACTGACAAGCCTGCGATTATCAGCAAGAGTCTCATCCAACTTTTTACGATGCTGTGCATTCACAACCTCCAGTTCATTTGCAAGCCTCGAATTCTCTTGCGCTACTTCCATGGCCTTTAACGTTGCATCATGCAACGCGCTTGCTGCATCTATTTTCATTTGGCTAATCGCCGCAGTGTACTTGGCCTCTTTGTAATCAGCCGTAAGCCACCAAGACGAAAGCGCCCCAATCGAAAAACTAGCTCCGACGCATATCGCGATTAACTTCAGATCGATCATAGCGAGAATCCTGTTTTTGCCAGTGGTCATCCACGACAGCAGCGCCGATGTACGTTGCGACAACCATTCCAATAAAAACATAAAAAGGCCCCGCGATAGCACCAAGTTGTGTCGAGTCAGTAAACAAAATCAAGATCGGAAATAACAAACCAGATAGCATAGACAACCATGCCATCTTGCGTCTGTTTTTCCAACGATCAACTTCATTCACTTGTCTACCTTTGAGTCTAACTTTTCGTAAAGCTTATCTAGCAATACTTCTATCCTGTCAAAGCGCTTGTCCATGTCTGCGCGAAAGCTATCAACCTCCGACTTTTTAACGTAGTTCTCGCTAACGTGAAGTCGTATTGCTGAAATGTCATTTTTTAATTCTTTGACAGAATCCCAAAGCTGCCGGGCAAACCAGCCCATCACGCCCAACGCTCCAGCACCGCCCAAATTAATAAGATTTTGCCAATCCATGATTTGCCTCAAAAGCGAATAATATTTCTTTTAGATGTTTACCCACGCCGATCCGTTGTAATACTCCATAGCTAAAGTCGTTGTGTTAAAACGCATCATGCCTATAGTTGGTGTCGGGCGTTCAGCCGTCGTGCCAGCGGGGTATTGCAGATAATCGATGTTTTGAATTTCAAGAGCCATGATTTACGCCGTATAAGAACCTGAAGCGTTAAACTTTAATATAGTATTTGAGCCGCTAGTTGTAACCGTTGGTGAACCTGTTGTTATGCCAGAATAGTTTGTTGTTGGTACCGAAAAAATTACTACTCCAGAACCACCATTCCCACCGTTAGCCCCGTTACCTGCACCACCCCCACCACCTCCACCTGTGTTTGACGTTCCAGCAGTGGCGTTTGCAGTGCCTGATGTTGAACCTGCACCTCCACCCCCATTGCCACCCGCTGCGCTTCCTCCGCCGTTAGTTGTACCGCCACCACCTCCAGAATAAAACACGGCAGAACCTGTGATTGATGAGCTTACCCCAACACCTCCAGCGCCAGCACTAGTCCCCGCAGCAGTTACGCCTACAGCACCTGCTCCACCACCACCACCAGAACGAATTGCTCCTGATCCATATTGACCATTACCGCCGCTATATCCTTGAACGCTTCCAGTTCCAGAGCCACCTACACCCGGAGCGGCATAATCACCGCTGCTTTGCCCACCGCCGCCTGACCCGCCATCTAATCCGTTAGCTGTTGCGCCGTTTGATGAGCCGCCACCTCCCCCTCCAATAGAAGTTATGGTTGTTAACCCTGTTCCAGAAACAACAGAGTTTGAACCATTACCACCTCGACCTATGCCAGAAGTGGCTGCACCTCCAGCACCAACAGTAATTGTGTATACAACGCCTTTTGCTAAATAATTTGAACCTATAGAAAGTCCACCAGCACCGCCACCACCAGCCGCTTGGTTTGTAGTTCCAGCACCACCACCTGCACCACCACCTGCTGCCGCAAGATAGCTAACCGGGTAAGCAGTTGCTGTATTTGCCCAAGCTGTGCCGTTGTAATACTCCATCAGTCCTGTAGTTGAGTTAAATCGTGTCATGCCAGCCGCAGGCGTAGCGGGGCGTTGCCCTGTTGTGCCGACAGGCATTTGGACGTAATCAGTACCGCCAACAATCAGTGGCATAACAATTCCTTAATTAAGCAGCAACCAATTCTTTCCACGAAGTCGTGGCTTCGTCCCACTCGTACGCTTTACCGTCAGCAGGCATAGCTACTGGAGCTTCCCATAACGCTGTGTGTGGGCTTAATACCCACGATGCGTATGGTTGTGGTGCGTAGAAAATGTCTGCTACGGGGTCGTAGTGATAACCAATCCCAGCGTAGTTGCCACGCAATGGACGGCCCTCTGGATGCTGATTACCGTGTGTGCGGTATGACGTTTGAATCCATTGACCGGGGCTTGAGTCAACGAACGTATTGAAAAATTCTGGTTCAGCAACGATGACTGATACGACCTTACCGTCTACGATTTTGGCGAAGTGTGACATTTGAAGCTCCTTAAAAAATTAGATTAGGCTGTGAAAGTGCTTGACGAAGTAAAGGTATGAACCCAAGTTAATCCAGAACCTGAACCATATGACGAAACAGTACCACCTGTGCCACGCTGGGCTGATGCAAGATAAGAAATAATTACAACTCCTGAACCTCCCGCACCGCCTGAATAATTAGCACCGACCCCACCGCCGCCACCGCCGCCGCCGCCTGTATTTGCTGTGCCAGAAGTGCCTGCACCAGAACTTCCACCTGTGCCGCCACCCCCTGACCCGCCAGCAGCGCCCGTGCCGTTGTTTGTACCGCCACCACCACCGCCAGCATAATATGTGGATGTACCAGAAATTGAATTTGTTAAACCAATACCGCCCGCACTTGGAGTTTGAGCTGAAGCATTTGCTGCTGCTGCACCTGCACCACCACCGCCGCCAGATGCTTGACTTGCGGCATTACCGCCAGCGTTACCTTGCCCTACAGTCCCTGCTGCGCCGCTGCCTGAACCGCCGCCACCGCCACTACCCCCTGAATTTGGATTGCTTCCGGTTGCACCGCTTCCGCCGCCACCTCCCCCAACTGATGTTGAAAAGGTGCTAAATGACGATGCGCTTCCACTTGTTCCTGTTCCTGCGCCTGATGTGCCTGATGCCCCACCTGCACCAACCGTAATCGTATATGCAGTTCCGGCATTTACAGTTCCCGTGCTAGATAACAAACCACCCGCTCCACCCCCAGCACCAAAACCCCATCCGCCACCGCCGCCGCCAGAAACAGTTAGATAAGTAACGGCGTATGATTGACTAGCCACAGCTTGCCAGCTAAGACCTTGCCACACCTCAAGCACCAAGAGCGTACTATTCCACCCCAATTGCCCGTTTACAGGGCTTGATGGGCGTCCTGCTGTTGTCCATGAGGGTGGGCCGAAGCCAGATGAGCCGCCTACATATGCTGTCATGTTTGTTCCTTATGCCGTAAATGTGCCAGATGTGGTGAAGGTGTGTACGGTGTAAGTAAACCCGCCAGAGGTGTAACTTGTAACAGTACCGCCTTGAGCTTTTTGTGAACCGGGATAAGAAATAATTACTACTCCAGAACCGCCAGTTGAGCCTGAACCACCGCCACCTCCGCCGCCGCCTGTATTGGCAGTGCCTGATACACCAGTGCCGTAAGGTGATGTACCACCCGCACCGCCGCCACCCGTTCCGCCATTGCCAGAGTATCCAGCACCGTTAAATAGTTGCCCACCACCGCCGCCGCCTCTGGTTACAGCCGTCCCAGTAATTGAGCTTGATAAACCATTGCCACCATTTCCTGCAAAACTGTTAGAGCCATCAAAATACCCAGCGCCACCAGCAGCACCTGCTCCACCTCCACCGCCTGATGGATATGTGCCAGCCGTAGAGCCAGCACCACCTGCGTTACCTTGCCCAGCAGTTCCTGCGCCGCCCGGGTTGTTATTATTACCGCCTTGACCGCCACCTGATCCGCCTGCCACAGCACTCGAACCGCCGCCAATTGCTGTAACTGAACTAAAGACAGAATTAGCACCGCTTGTGTTAATAGCACCGCCTGCCCCGACAGTTACGGTGTATGCCGTGCCTGCGGCTATTGTTAGCAAATTAGTTAAATAACCACCAGCACCTGCGCCACCAGCATAACTACCACCGCCACCGCCGCCGCCTGCAATGACCAAATAATTTATATAATAAGCAGAGCCAGCAACAGCGCCCCAAGATGTACCGTTATAAACTTCTGTTGCATTCAATGTGGTGTTAAACCGTAACTGCCCCGTCACAGGCGAAACGGGTCTTTGTGCAGTCGTGCCTGATGGAATCTTTGCGGCACCCGTAGTTGAATCAGCATTAATTAGCACACCCGCAGCAGCAGGAACGTTCATTGTGAAGTTTGATGCGGTGTCCACTGCGTTCAATGTGACTGACCCGCCAGATGGTGCATTAAGTTTTACGCTACCAGCCATATTAGCCCCAAGAAGTTCCGTTGTAGGTTTCGATTAAACCTGTCGTGGTATTAAATCTTATCTGCCCCGTCGCAGGACTAGCAGGACGTTGTGCCGTTGTTCCCGCTGGCAAATACAAACCACCTGTAGCCGAGTCTGCATACGACAACACACCGTTCGCTGCCTGCACATCGACAGACACGTTCGACGCTGTGTCAATAGGGTTGATCTCAACCGTACCTAGCGCAAGAGCTTTGATGCGTAAACCCATGTTAGATAATCGCCCAAACACTACCCGATGGAATTGTCACTGTCGCACCAGATGCAATGGTGATTGGACCTGTACTCATGGCGTTCGACAGCGCAGGAATCGAATAACTTGTTGTTACAGTTTGACCGTTCTCAATAAAGATTTTGTCAGTGCCGCCACCAGTGGCCCCACCACCTCCACCGATTTCACCCCAAGCCGTTCCGTCGTAACCTTCAAACGTGTCACTGTCAGTGTTGAATCTAAAGTAACCGGGGTTTGGTGAAACATCGCGCTGCGCATCAGTTCCAGCAGGAACAACAGCAGAACCATTTACGCTAGTGGCAGCAACAAAGCCTGTCCCTGAAACGTATGCAGCCACCCAAGCAGAACCAGTGTAGACCTTCATGATGCCAGCAACACTGTTGAAATACAGAGCGCCAGCAATAAGAGGATTTCCGTCGTTGTCTAGAGTTGGATCGGATGTTTTTGATCCAAGGTATCGATCATCAAAATTATCAAATGCAGCAAGCGTTTGATCGCGAGCAGATTCCGCCGCCGTCTGTGCGTTTTGCGCAGCAGTAGCGCTTGTGCTTGCACTGCCTGCACTAGTCGCAGCAAGTTGAGCGTTATATTTTGCGGAGTATTCTCCACCAGCAACCGGGCCAGAAGTTTTTGTAGCCCAATTATTTGCAAGCGCAGCAGATGCAGCAGCAGCGGTTGCGTTTTCTTCAGCGTTTTGAATGTCAACAATATTATTTACAACAATTTCAATGTCTGCAAAATTGTCTGCCAAAATAATAATGTCTTCGACAAGTTCTTCTGAAGTTATGTCGCTTGTAATAGGAATCTTTGCTGCGCGTGCTACGCCTTCAGCAAGCTGTTGAGCAATAATCGTCAGTCGGTCCAGTGCCGTATTGATTACGCTTGGATAAAACCCACCTTGGTTAGTTAAATCAACTGGCTGCAATGCAGGCAAGTCAGTCGTGATAACCATTGTTGTGCCGACAGGCAATGCAGTGGTTAATGTAATGCTCCCACCAGCATTTGAATTTTGATCAAAATTTAATTCAACGCTGTAATTGGTGCCGTACGTCAAGGTCACTTCAATGCCAGTTGCATCAGCCGTCACAACCAATAGATCGGTTGGCTCAAATACTTTAAAGGCGAACGGAAACAGCGTCGTAACGCCGTTCCCCGAAAAGGGGCCTGCTTCCCTGTTTTCTGTGGATATAGTCATTCGCGGTTCTCCCGACGCATATCAAAAGGTTATTGACATATAGGGTTGATACGGGTACCTATCTACCCTTAAAACCAAGTACTGGCGCTGCAATATTCTCGGTCTTTCCTTCAACTAAAGCTTCGATTCCATTCCATGTCCGGTTGATCTGTGCCGACGGTAATCCAGCAAAACCACCTATGACGTTGATAGCGGCCTTCCTAAACGATGTATCAAACTCGCCCTGACCAACCTGTTTGATTAGGTTGTACGAATCAGATACAAGCCGCAGTCCACCCGGGCCAGAGTAACTTCTACCGCCACCCTCTGTGCCAAGCACCAACTTGCCAGCTTCTGCAAACTCTCGAGTAATAATCATGGTACCCATCAAGTAGCTGATTTGTTCTGCAATCAATTCCTTACCGATTTTCTCCATGTCGAATTCGTCTTCGTCATCGCTTGGCACCAACCCGTTCTTGAGCGCGTACGTCAAAATCACCGGGACAGTAAACAGCATCAAATAGTCTGCCGCCAGCTTGCCCTTACTTTCAGCCGTCATTGTTTGAGTGGTTGCCAAGTTCAATACCGTATTCATGTACGAATAAAACACGGTAAAGATTTTTAGTGCCGGGCCACCGCGCTCGATAGCAGACAAGTCTTTCAACATGCCGCCACCTTGCGAATCGATAACGGCCTGATCTGCAAGTGCAATTGCTCTGGCCTCATCGTTGCCGCCTGCAATTGCTTTTTCGTAAGCACCAATAAATGTTGGAACGTCAACTAATCGTTGCATTCTCATCATCATAAAATATGCACCAAGCTTTACAGCACGCATTGCGGCGGTTTCATCTTGGACCATGTTGCGCAATTCGTTAAGCTCTCTGAATTGCGTTCTGGCCCGGTTAGCCATAAATGGTGACGCTTCATCGACGTATTTAAATGCGTCTGACCTAAACTGTAACGTTTTCATTATTCCTCGCCCAATCCATTTTGGACCGACGCGAACAATTGATTGGTTAAAACCAGTGATCTGCTGCATAGCGCTCATTACGTTAAATCCAAGGCCAGCCGCACTGACACCTTGACGCAATCTATTCAAAGCAGTCTCGCCAGCGTTTTGCGCTGCACGCTCACCGACAGCAACATCGTTGACCCATGTTTTTAATTGCTGCTTAAACTCCGGGCCATATTGCGTACGGATAGCTTTATCAATGCTTTGGGATTTCAAAAGCTTGTTTGCGTCGATTAACCACTCATGCCATGCCAAGTCGTGGATAACGTCGTTGATGCCGTTATACATACCGCCAAGGGTATACAGCAAGGGCCGTCCCTTTACCTCTTCTACGCGAGATTTGGTAAAGCTGCGACGGGTTGTAGCGCTGGTGTAAGCGCCCTGCATTTGTTGCTTGATGTCTTGAGCATCTGCAAAAGCTTCTGCACGCTCGCTTGCCATTGGATCGTAGACAATCGGGTAATAACCACCGCGCATGTCAACAACCTCGCCATCCAAAGATGTAATGGTCATTGGCGCTGGGTCAACCCACTTTGGCTCTTTACCATAAATGCGTCGCTCTTTTGCTGCAATATCTGGTCGATACGTTTCAAAATAATCCCAGATTTTTTGCACTGCTAAAAGTTCCTGTTTGGTTAACGATTCCAATACAGGCATGATCATTTCCAATGTCCAATCCTCACCTCCAAGCAAGCGCTGCAAGTTCCCTGCGTTACCAGTATTTAACGCAATTGAAATCCGCGCCTCTTTGTTGAGAGACATGCCAAGAGATGGGAAATAAATTCCTTTGCCGCCCATCTTGCCTTGCTTGAAAATTGGCTGCATGATTTTGGTCAATGCAGTAGTGGCCTCTGCACGCATGGTCGTTTCTTTATCGCCACGCTCGTTTGCGCTTCTGACAAAGTATTCCCACATTGGCCCACCATCTTTACCACCATCAAGAATGCGCGACACTGTAGCGGCCTTGATGTGTGAGGCCCAGAACCGCTTGAGGCTTTGCGCATAGCGTCCAAGCGCAGTGTTTGGCGTACGCGCTTCTGCGGTGCGGCCTTTTGCATTTTCATTGATGCTTGCAACGATTTCATCTCGAGCGGCTTGGTATGCAATTTTCTTTGCCGATGTCAGCATGTCTTGTTGCGTGCGGCCCATATGCTCAATTGTCTTGACGGCATCGATCAAATCTCTAAACTGATTAACAGTAAGATTTTTGTAAGGCACTCGCTGCGTTTCAGCCAAAAGCTCTGGCGCAATTTCAGGGCTGTAGCCAGCGTCCATTTGAGATTGGACCCAGTTTGCCAAGGTGGTGCGAGCATCAATGGCTTTAAGACTCATTGGCTTTAACTCGAAGCGCTCAAGCAACGCATCGATTTGATCTGAATAATCAGCACCAACACGTTGACGCGAGCGATCAGTCTGAACCTTTTTGAAATAACGCAAACCTTCTGCGACTTCATCAGTCACACGCCCAGCTTCAGCAGTCAATTGATTATTAAGCAAACGGCTCTGCAAAGCTTTGGTAACTTTTTCTGCTTCACCTTTTTTCATCGCCATCATTGCGTCTTTATTGGCGCGTTGTTCTGCGATTGAATACTCGCTTGCCTTGACGTTGCGAATAAGCTTGTTGCCGATAATTTGCTTTGCAGCATTCTTTGCGGCCTGCAACATCATGCGCACTGGCTGGGTGGCTTTTGCAGCATGACGTAATTCAACAGCGACAAACCTTGCTCGAGCTTCGTTGTGCAAAGCTTTCTCGACGGCAGCATTAATCGCCTTTGCGTCGTTCAAATCACCAAACTCTTCAAGCATGCGCTTGTCTGTTTTTAAATCAATGGCCTCTTTAATTGGTGTCGCATCAGATAATGCGCGAACCATTTCGTCACCAGATTGAAATCCGACTTGTTCGGCAATAAAGTCTGGGTGCAATCCTTCTTCTGCAACCATTCCGTACTTGCCATAGCCAAGCTTGCTCCAATCGAACAACGCATATTTATCGCCGTCACCAGCGTACATTTCAATCAAAGCATCGATTGATATTTTGTGATTGCCTTCAACCTTTGCTGTCGTACCATCTTCAAGCAAACGCTCGCCACGCTTAATAAAATTCATGGCTCGATACAAAGGCTCTGCTGCAACTTCAGCAGCCACAGCGGCCCGTACATCTTTTCTAATCGCAGCGTTTTTCTTTTGAATTTCTTTAAGCAAACGGCTGCGTGCATTGCCAAGCCATTTCATTTGGCGCAGCGACGATGTAGTCATTTCAGCAACAGCAGTGTCGTGCGACTCGCGTTGCATTTCTTGGTATGCCGCCCACTCTGCATCATCCATTCCAGATTCTGCTTGCGTTTGGTAGATCGGCATCATGCCGCGCACTTGTTCAGCTTGAGCAATTTGCTCATCGCTTGCAAGCATGCGGTCCATTACTTGGCGAACTTCCCCAGTAAGGATCGGAAGCTCTTCGCCATACTCTTGCATATAGATAGCATTGAGGTCTTCTTTGATCGATTTGTATACGCGACGCAGCCACGCAGAGAACCTGTCAAAAAGCGTTTGTAATTTGATGCTTGGGGCTTTACCTTCAAACAAATAGATTTCATGGTTGTACGCCCAACGTTCGTGATATTTGCGTTGCTCTTCAAGCGACATTGCATTCCATGTCGCAAGGTCTTTTACCCCAAACCAATCAAGAATCGTTTGTACGTCAGACTTCATTTGCTCTGTCGCTGTTGGCATCTCTGCCATCTTGAACAATGCAGTCAAATAAAAGTGCGCAGTCTCATGCAGGAAAGTTGAGTAATCAGCTTTCTCTGTGAGAATTGTTGTCAGTTTTGTTGGATCAAACCCGCCGCGCATCTCTTGACGCAGTTGCTGCGCTTTAGCTGCTGGTGGGAAAAATTCAGTAATCGCTGCGAGGTCTGTTTCATCAAAGACCAAGCTGCCATTAACCAGTTCGGCTGATGGCGCTGCGGCCTTGATTTCAGCCTCTTGAGCTTGAAATTTCTTGATCTCGTTAGATAGTAGGGAGTACTTGCGTTTGCCCGTTGCGGGGGCCTCATACGCCCTAGAGGGGGCCACAGAGTGCTGCCCGTTTTGATCTACTGGTACGCTTTGATGTTGTGGTCCAAGTAACACCGCAACACCTTGATTGCCCTGTGCGCTTGGGACGTATACGCCATCAAAACCAGCATCGATGATTGTTGATTCAACCGTGTTAAACCAAAGGCCGCTTTCGTCACGGCCTGTAATCGCTTCAGCAACGACGCGCAGGCCAAGTTGGTCTTCGTTGACGTTGTATAAGTTGTTGAGGTTTACGCTGTGGACATTGCCGCCAACGCCAGATTCTGGGCGAACGCCCTGACCTTCATCAACGTAAAAGTGAATCCGATTACGAAGACGTTCGTCAGAGGTTTCATCAAGTCGTTTTTTCTCGGCCCCTGCTAATCCTGTTCCGTAGTAGTACCCGGTAAGATTTGTCCGAGGCTGTCTTGAATAGTGGATGCCAACGACGCTGCTTGATCCGTTTTGTCCTTGTCCATAGCTGGTGGTAGTTGTGAGATCAGCCGCTCGTAAAGGCTGGACGCTTCCAGTTCCTGTTGCGGCACCGGATTGAGCGAGGACCCCACCGACAGGCTGAACCTCTCCCTTTCCTCCGCTCTGAACTGCTGATTCTCTAGCCCAATTATTTGCTCCTTCAACCCCTTGACGTATGGATTCTCCGGACCAAACTCCTCCTCCAGCGCCGGGACTCTCTCCTTCAGCAATTCTAGTTGTGACTTCATTTATTTTCTCCTGATACTGGTTTTTAAAGGCCACTTCAGTTTTATACCAAAACTGGCCTGCAAAAGACACGCCTTCAATTTGACTTGAAATTTGCGCTGATAACTTATCAAGCGCTTGTGCTTGCTCGTTTATTTTCGTTGATATTTGATCATCAGTCAAGGTGGCCCAGCTAACGTCATCAAGGCCGTACCTTTCGTTCATTTCTGGAACATATTGAAATCTGACACCAACAGCATTAGGCATGCCACCAGCAATGGCAGTTGGGCTTCTTTTTCCGTCAACAATAACTGTATAAAACTCGACACCTTTTGCCGCAAGGTCATCCAAAATAGGTTGCAATTTATCAATTGCTGAACCTTCTCTAAAGTAAATTTCTACCCCCGGGCGATGCTTTAAAGGGTCAACTTTTTCATCGTGCCGAAGTACTCTAGATAAAAACGTACTGTCTTGATTTGCCTTCATTGCGGCTTCAAGCATTTTTAACCACATTGGCAAAGG
>Ga0222712_10003061_pt1 | contig 18581 bp, 19 predicted proteins | sample C33_657DmetaG_FD_165043 | JGI IMG/M metagenome (GOLD analysis project Ga0222712, IMG submission 165043) | Estuarine water microbial communities from San Francisco Bay, California, United States - C33_657D | ecosystem: Environmental > Aquatic > Marine > Unclassified | place: USA: California...
CCGAGACTTCGTAAAGATCAGATTCTTTTTACTTATCTCCACTTGGCAGCATCAAAAGTGTGCACAGATGCACTTCTTACAAGCAGAACGACAGCGATTGCTTACGAGACTGTTGAGTTGAATGGAACGCTACCTTTGTTAGCTCCGATGTCAGAAGTTGCCGGTCGCCTTGCAGCTCAAGTTGGCGCGAGTGCACTTCAAAAGCCCAACGGTGGTCGCGGGGTTCTCATGGGTGGAGTTCCAGGAGTTTCACCCGCAAGGGTATTAGTAATTGGCGGGGGAGTCGCTGGGCTAAACGCGGCTGTCATTGCGCTAGGTATGGGGGCCGATGTAACGATCGTTGATCGATCACTTCCGCGCCTTGCCTATATCGACACAATCTATGGTGGGCGAATCAAGACTCTTGCTTCATCTTTCCACGCAGTTGATCGTGAACTCAAGAACGCGGATTTGGTAATTGGAGCGGTACTTGTTCATGGCGCTAGAGCTCCAAAGTTGGTGAGCAATGCACAGGTGGCGCAGATGAAAGCTGGCTCTGTTCTCGTTGACATTGCTATCGATCAGGGTGGTTGCTTTGAAGATTCAAAACCCACAACTCACGCTGAACCCACCTTCAAGGTTCATCAATCAATCTTCTACTGTGTGGCAAATATGCCTGGGGCAGTTCCGGTTGCATCTACCTATGCCCTTACCAACGCGACACTTCCTTATGTACTCTCTCTTGCCAATCTCGGTTGGCAGGCAGCCACTGCGGAAGATAAATCGCTAGCCGCTGGACTCAATGTTCACGATGGTAAAGTCATGTATCCGGCAGTTGCACAAGCTCATGGTTACTAAACTCGATATTAATCTTGTATGTTCGGGATATATTGATCACCTGCGTATTGAACGTGGACTTTCCGAGAACTCATTAACGTCTTACGGTCGAGATCTCAGATATTTTCTCGAGTTTTTACAGAGTAGGGATCTTAAACTATCGCAGGTTACTGCGACGGTCTTATCGAATTTCGAAGTATGGCTCAAGGATCGTTCGCTGGCGGTTAGCAGCATCAACCGAACGAATTCTGCTGTCAAGTCCTTTCTTATTTACTGTGCGCGTGAATATGATCTAAACCTGCCAACGGGTGAAATCTCCACACATAAAATCTCTCGTAAGTTACCGAAAGCATTAACAATTGATGAGATCACATCACTGATTGAAAGTGCGAAATCCCTTAGCGAAGGCACATCTCTTCGCGATGTGGCTCTGTTGGAGTTGCTCTATTCCACTGGCGGCCGGGTCTCAGAAATTATTGGAATCAACATCAACGATCTAGCCAAGGTCGAAAGTGATAACGAAGTAATTCAAACTATTAAGTTACGAGGCAAAGGTGCCAAAGAACGCATAGTACCTATTGGAAGTTATGCCCTGATAGCTTTAGATAATTACCTGATTCGCGTTCGACCTGCACTGGTGGCAAAGAGTGGCAAGAGCGAGAGCGCGCTATTTCTCAATTCGCGAGGTGGTCGACTCTCACGGCAGAGCGCATGGAAAATCGTTTTAGCCTCGGCTCAAGCAAGTGGTCTAGAGGGCAAGGTGAGCCCCCACGTTTTTAGACATTCTTATGCGACTCATCTTCTCGATGGTGGCGCGGATATAAGAGTGGTGCAAGAACTCTTAGGTCATTCTTCTGTGACAACAACGCAGATTTATACGTTGGTAACAATCGACAAGATTCGACAGAGTTACAGCAGTGCACACCCGCGTGCACGTTAACGGCTAAATACCGCGAAGTCTGCGAGCAAGAATGCTCTGATCACCCTTTTGTTCGAGGTCGGCAATGATGACAGCAATAGATTCGCGAACAATGCGTCCACGATCAACTGCAAGACCAAGATCTCCTCGAAGTGAGAGACGTGCTTGATCAAGATCAAAGAGTTCGTCGGGGGAGAGGTAGACAGTAATTTTCTCATCATGACGCTCGCGTCCTGATGGAGATTTATCAACGCTGACTACGCGGCGTCGTGGAATTGAACGAACGCCCTTCTTGGCTCTAGGTGTTGCCGCAGGAGCAGGCGTAGCAGCGGGAACAGAGGTCTCAGGTGCCATCTCACGAACAGCGCTCAGTGCTGGGCTATTTTGTTTAAAGAGTTCATCTGCTCCTGGCAAGCTTGCTCTACGTGTCATCGTGCGCCTCCTCGTGCAATTAATTCGCGCGCAAGACGTCGGTATGACGCTGCGCCTCCTGATGATGATGCATAACTAGTGATTGGTTCTCCAGCAACAGTGGTTTCTGAAAAACGAATTGTTTTCGCAATAATGGTGTCAAATACATCATTTGGGTATTTATCCAGAATTGCCTTTAAGACTTCGCGGTTATGTAAGGTCTTGCGGTCATACATCGTGGCAAGAATTCCGATGAGCTTCAGCTCTGGGTTGAGGAAGTTTCTTACCTTCTCAATATTTCCACTGAGTTCGATAAATCCGTGGAGTGCAAAATACTCGCACTGCAAGGGAACGATTACTTCATTTGATGCAACCAGCGCATTAACCGTCAATTGACCCATGGTTGGCTGGCAGTCGATAAGAATGACATCGTAATCATCACGCAACGTTGCGAGCGCGCGCTTAAGAAATTGCTGACCACCAATTTCAGATGGCAGTTTAGATTCAGCAGCACCAAGGTCTCGGCTCGCCGGTAGGAAATCAAGGTTTGCAACAGAAGACTTCAAAACAATTTGCTGGATATCTGCAGACGGATCCATGAGTGCGTGATACACCGTATTCTCAAGTGGCAGCGTATGTGCGTTAACTCCAAGACCAAGCGAGAGTCCTCCTTGGGGGTCGAAGTCAACGAGAAGAACGCGACGGCCAAGTTCTGCCAAAGCCGCGCCGAGGTTGATCGTTGTTGTTGTCTTTCCAACTCCACCTTTTTGATTGAAGATAGAGATAACGCGAGCACTGCCGTGCTCTGAGATCGCAGCAGGTGTAGCAAATGTCGTGACAGCCTTGCCCGTAAGACTTGCTGTGGTGACGACATCCTCGTCTTTTGTCGATATAGCGCTCAAGCGAGAAACCTCTTTCTATCCAGCCATGACTCTACGCGTGTGCAGCGTGTATCGGCAAGTAGATCTGGAAAAACAAGTAAGGTGCGCTCGTGGATATTTCGATCGAAACAGCTGAAAACATCGCTCCTGAGAGCGGTTTTAGCGTCCACCTCACAAACTTTGATGGCCCTTTTGACCTCCTGCTCCAGCTGATATCGCGCCATAAAGTCGATATCACCGAGGTCTCCCTGAGCCTTGTGACCGATGAGTTCATCGCCTATATCCGCGCCCTTGAGCTATCGGGCGAAGGCTGGCGCTTGGATCAGGCAACCGAATTCTTAGTCGTTGCCGCAACTCTGCTGGATCTGAAAGCCGCCCGCCTGCTTCCGAGCGGTGAGGTTGAAGATGAAGAAGATCTCGCCCTCCTTGAAGCTCGGGACATACTCTTCGCCCGCCTCTTGCAGTACCGAGCCTTTAAGGAGATTGCAGCCTCCTTTCAGACCATGATTGAGGCTGCCGATAAGGCATTCCCGCGTGTGGTTGCCCTCGACGCCGCCCTTTCTGCCCTTCTCCCAGAGGTTCTCATCGGCGTTGGCCCGGAACGCTTCGCTGCGATCGCTGAGCGCGTATTGACCCCTAAGTCGCCTCCTGTTGTAGCCATTGAGCACCTGCATATGGCGCTGGTGAGCGTCAGCGAGCAATCTAAGCTGGTCGTGGAAGCCCTTCGTCACTCCAAGACCATGAGTTTTCGTAGCCTCTGCCACGATGCCGACTCGACCATGGTCGTTGTGGCACGATTCTTGGCCCTTCTCGACCTCTACCGACAGGGCAATCTCAGATTTAACCAAGTGATCGCCTTGGGAGAGCTTCAGATTAGCTGGACCGGCTCGGAAGAGGGCGATGTTGAGATTACCGATGAGTTTGATATCCCAGTTATAGGAATAGACGAGACAGTAGAGGGTGAAGATGTCTAATGTAGAAGTTGATAGATCGATCGAGGCGATCCTCATGGTCGTCGATGAGCCGGTTACCGAGCTCACCTTAGCGACAGTTCTGGAGGTGACAGTTGATGTCATCAAGGAATCCCTTGAGCGGCTACAGGGAAGCTATGACGATCGAGGCTTTGCGCTGAAGGCGATCAATGGGGGATGGCGCTTCTATAGCCACCCAGATTGTGCGAGCGCAGTGGAGAAGTTCGTCCTCGATGGACAGCAGAATCGCCTCACACAGGCAGCGCTGGAGACCTTGGCTGTCATTGCCTACCGCCAGCCTGTCTCACGAGCCAGAGTTTCGGCGATCCGAGGCGTTAACGTTGAGGCTGTTATGAAGACCTTGGTCACACGCGGCCTTGTTGAGGAGTACGGGGTAGAGAATGAGACTGGAGCGATCTTGTATAAGACGACCAGCTACTTTCTTGAGCGCTTAGGCCTTAATTCACTCGATGATCTATCGCCACTTGCGCCTCATCTACCTGACCTTGACGGCCTGGATGAGATTCTTGAGAGCCTGACAGATTAACTAGCGTCTCCCTTTTGCCTATTGGCGCACTCCTGCCGTAAAGTAGGCACACAGGCCCACTAGGGCCATTGGTCACACCCTTGAGACTGTCGAGAATGGATAGCCTGATTATGAGCCTTTTACGCTTGAATAAAATTATTGCTGATGCCGGTGTTACCTCACGCAGGGGAGCCGATGAGTTAATCATGGATGGCCGCGTCTCCGTAGACGGCCACATCATCCGAGAGCTTGGGGCTAAGTTCGACCCAGCATTGGTTAGAGTCATGGTTGATAATGAGACAATTACAGTATCTTTGACTAAGTCTTATTTAGTACTTCATAAACCGAAAGGTGTTCTGTCCACCATGTTCGACCCCGAAGGTCGCCCTTCCTTAGCAGACTTTATCGACCTCCGAAAAGAGCGTTTATTCCATGTTGGTCGCCTTGATAAGGATTCCGAGGGGCTCATCCTGCTTACAAATGATGGAGATTTAACCTTTCGAGCAACGCATCCCTCTTATGGGCTCGTGAAGAGCTACATCATCGAATTTGAGGGCGTCCTGCCGGCTGGAATCGACAAGATCCTTCTCAAAGGCATTGAGCTCGAAGATGGCATGGGACGGGTTCTGACCTTCAAGCATCTATCTCCTCAGTGGATCGAGGTCAGCATCCATGAGGGTAGATATCACATCATCCGTAGATTGATGGAGGCGGTAGATGTCCGAGTGCTCCGGTTGATCCGCACCAACTTCGGCCCTATCAGTCTGGGGGATACACCGCCTGGACGATGGCGAGATCTCAATGACGGTGAATTGTTTAATCTACGTAAAGCTTTAGATATAAAACCATAAATTAACTCATAGGCTATATATCTATATAGCAATATATTAATACCTTGTAGCATCACTAAGATAATAACCATATATCGATAATATGGAACACATCTCTGCGTGGATTGAATCGTAAGAATCGTTTTATCGATATTAACAATCTGGCTCCCCAGACGAGGATTCGAGCCGAAGCTATTCTGCCGTCGCAGAAAAGCATGAAAAGGTTAAATAGACTTCTCGACATACAGTTATATAAAGAGCGACAACTTTCACTCTTTTCGGTCTATCCTTTACCCATGTCACAGGTAAGAGCAATCAGAGGGGCGACCCAGCTTGAGGCCAATACGGCCCAGGCGATGGAGACTGCCACGAAGGAGTTACTCCTTGAAATTCTGGCGGCAAATCAGCTCACCCCTGCAGATTTGATTTCAGTCTTTCTCACCGTTACCCCTGATCTCAATGCGGCGTTTCCGGCTGCCTACGCACGAGAGGTTGGTTTCCAATCTGTACCCCTCCTTTGTGCGGTAGAAATTGATGTTCCTGGTGCACTCGCTCGTGTGTTACGCGTGATGATTCACTGCAATACGGAGCGAAATTCTGACCAAATTTCACACATTTACCTTCATGGAGCCAAGGCTCTGCGACGAGATATCGCTCAATAATGATGGAAACTTCCCTCACTCATGTGCGGATCGTGGGTGCCGGCCTGATCGGAACCTCGATCGCTCTCGCCCTTCGTGCCACCGGAGTCACGGTCACGCTCTGCGATTCCGATAGTCGAGCAGAAGCTCTCGCTCGAGACCTCATGGGAGGAGAAAATGGAGATGGTTCGGCGGTCGAAGATCTCTGCATTATCGCAACTCCTCCAAACTTCATCGCAGAGGTGATACACGCTGAATCAAGTCGCAATCCTCGGTTGAGAGTTATGGATATAAGCAGTACTAAGACTAAACCTCTACTAGATGTATCAAGAATTGGATTCGACCTTAAGCGCTTTGCCCCGACTCATCCAATGGCAGGTCGTGAAGTTAGCGGTCCGCAGTCGGCTCGAGGAGACCTATTTCAGGGGCGACCTTGGATTCTCTGCCTAGATGGCGTGGATTCTGAACTTTCGCAGATGGTTCGAGACGTCGTTGGGCGCTGTGGGGCGATTGCCCTCGACCGAACCGTGGAGGAGCACGATAAGGGGGTGGCGCTGGTAAGCCATCTGCCTCAAGTAGTCGCATCTCTGCTCGCAAGTCAACTTATAGCTGGAGAGGGGAGCGAGCTTGAACTGTCAGGAGCTGGGCTGCGCGATACCACCCGTATTGCAGAGTCAGATCCTGCTCTGTGGGCTCAGATTTTGGCGGGAAATAGCGCTGCCTTGAGACCATTGCTGATAAGTCTACAAAACGATCTTTCGCACGCGATTGAGACACTCGATGATCCAGCGGCGATGGCTCAATTAATCTCCAAAGGTCAACGGGGGAGAGCGCAAATTCCAGGCAAGCACGGCGGTAAAGCTCGCAATTACATCTATCTCGATATTGTCATTGACGACAAGCCAGGTCAATTAGCGGCGATTATCGAAGCTTGTGCTGCTGCGAAGGTGAATATCGAAGATTTGGCGATCGAACATACTCCAGGACAACAGACAGGCTTAATTACCCTGGCCTTTTCTCCCGAAGACAGCGCAGTCGTTGCTGCCCATCTTGAGAAAGAGGGATGGAAGGTTCATCCATCTCGGTAGAATAAGTGCGTAGAGGTGCACGAGCGCATGATTTTCCCCGGTACGACCTTCAAGAAGTATTACTGAAAAGAGCTGCACAGATGATCGTCATTGCAATCGATGGTCCTAGTGGAGCCGGTAAATCCAGCACCTCTCGTGAAATTGCTCGTCGCGCCGGTTGGAATTATTTAGATACAGGTGCGCTCTATCGCGCAGTGACTTGGCTAGCGCTCTCACTGGAGAGTCAGGATGCGAAAGAAATTATTCAGGGGCTAAAAACATCTCCCATTCGTTTTGTTTCAAATCCGCAAGATCCTAAAGTTTTTTGTGGCGATGTAGACATCACAGAGGAGATTCGCACATCTCGTGTTACTGATGCTGTCAGTGCAATCAGTGCTAACCCTGCAATTCGCAAGGAACTCCTCGATCTGCAACATAAGATTATTGATAAAGCTGATCGCGGAATTGTTGTAGAAGGACGCGATATTGGAACTGTCGTTGCACCAAAAGCACCTATGAAGATTTTTCTCACCGCTGATTTGGAGGCTCGTGCAACACGACGTGATGCTGAACTCTCTGATAGTTCGCAGGGCGTTGATGCTGTTGGGCAATCATTAAGCGATCGTGATCACGTAGATTCGACACGTGCCGTTTCACCTCTTGCAACCGCCGATGATGCTGTCGTTATTGATTCGACGCTTCTTGATTTGGATGAGACCGTTGATCGTATTTGGGAACTGCTCAAGGAGAGAAACCTTCTTGGTTTACCAATCGTTGCAATTCTAGGTCGACCAAATGTAGGTAAATCAACTCTTATCAATCGATTTCTTGGAAGACGTGAAGCGATCGTTGAAGATACTCCAGGAGTTACCCGCGATCGCGTTCAGTACGAGTGCGAATGGAATGGTCGGCGATTCATCATTATGGATACCGGGGGATGGGAATCAAAGCCCGATGGAATCTCGGTTCAAGTTTCAGCAGGTGCGGAAATTGCAATGCGGGAGGCTGATGTTCTCTGTTTCGTTGTTGACGCTCAAGTAGGCGCGCTCGATGAAGATGACGTACTAGTCCAGGAACTCCGTAAAGCTAAAAAACCAACGGTATTAGTTGCAAATAAGGTCGATGGTGATTCAGATGAATCTGATGCTCACGCGCTGTGGAATATCGGATTAGGTGAGCCACACTTTGTTTCGGCCCTTCATGGTCGCGGCAGTGGAGATCTCCTTGATCTCATTGTTAGAGAATTACCTGAAGTTGGTGGCGCTCAAGCGCAAGATGGTTATCGTCGTATTGCTCTCATAGGTCGACCAAATGTAGGTAAATCAAGTTTGCTTAACGCACTTGCCGGAGAATCTGTTTCGATTGTTGATGATGTAGCGGGCACTACTCGTGATCCCGTCGATTCACTTATTGATTTCGGCGGATCGATCTGGCGCTTTGTCGATACCGCTGGACTAAAAAAGCGTGCTAATCAAGCAAGTGGTACCGATTACTACGCAACGTTACGCACACAAGCTGCTCTAGAACGTTGCGAGTGTGCAGTGGTTGTTCTGGATGCATCGTTACCAATTTCTGAACAAGACTTACGAGTAATCACAATGGTCGAAGAAGCTGGTAAGGCGCTTGTCCTTGTTATGAATAAGTGGGATTTAGTCGATGAAGATCGCAGAGACCAATTGGATAAAGAGATTGAACGCCATCTTGATCAGGTTGAATGGGCGCAACGAGTTAATGTTGCGGCAAAGACGGGATGGCACCGTGATCGTTTAGCACCTGCGATTCGCACCGCACTTGATTCATGGGAGCGACGAGTGCCGACGGCAAAGCTCAACTCATTCTTAGGCGCTCTGATTGGTGCAACACCTCCACCGGTCCGCGGTGGAAAGCAGCCAAAAATTTACTACGCAACGCAGGCCGGAATTTCACCACCGAAATTCGTAGTCTTTTCAAGTGGATGGATTGAACCGTCTTATCGCCGATTTATTGAACGACGCCTACGTGAAGAGTTCGGTTTTCCAGGCACTCCAGTTATGGTTGCAATTCGCGTCAAAGAGCGCGATAAGGAGAATGGCTAGAAGCTATGGCTTCATCGATTGCTACCTGGCCCAATGCCTTGACCGGCCTACGTGCCCTTGGCATTCCACTCTTCATTTATCTCGCCCTAGGGCCTGAATCTGATGGCTGGGCAATCGCTGTCCTGGCAGTTGGGGGAGCCACAGATTACTTCGATGGAAAATTGGCTCGCGCGTTGGGGCAGGAGTCGAAGTTGGGGGAGATCCTCGACCCAACGATAGATCGCCTCTACATTCTGGCGACTCTGATTGTTCTTTACATGCGCGAAGCAATTCCACTCTGGCTTATTGCAACGCTGATAGCGCGCGATGCTGTGTTGGCTTTAGTCGCACTGGTTTTGGCGGCCAAGGGTAAAGCTCCACTGAAGGTGACCTTTGTTGGCAAAGCGGCGACCTTCAACCTTCTTTACGCCTTTCCATTCCTACTTCTCGCCTTGAGTGATTCACTGATCGGGGAGATGGCATTTATCCTCGGCTGGGCTTTTGCGATCTGGGGAGTGGCGCTCTATGTCGCGACTGGAGTTTCATACTTCCTCAGTGCGCTGAAAACTATTAGAGTGTGATCGCAGCTTTGAAATCATCGCACGTGTTGATCTACATACAAGGAGAAGTACATGTCACTCATTCCTGACGCGCTCAAATACACCAAGGAACATGAATGGGTGCAAGAGAGCTCTCCCACCGTTATTAGAATGGGCATTACTGACTATGCGCAAGGCGCCCTCGGTGACATTGTTTATGTTCAGTTGCCAAAGGTCGGCGATGTAGTTGTGGCAGATAAAGTCTGCGGAGAAGTTGAATCAACAAAGAGCGTCTCTGAAATATTTTCACCAGTAAGCGGAACTGTCGTTGCCATCAATGAATCACTTGAAGCAAATCCAGAAGTTCTCAACAGCGATCCTTATGGGGCCGGCTGGTTGGCTGATATTGAAGTCTCGGCCGCGCCTGTAGGTTTACTCTCAGCTGACGGTTATCGTCAAATTACCGCGTAGACCTACCCCCTTGCGGACTCTTTTTTCCGCTTGATTTATCCCCTAGAGGGTTCTAGTGTCAGCCTTCAGTTGATGTTGAGCTATCTCTAGAAGGCAAGAAGGCGGTGATTCGTGGCATCTCAAGATGATCGTGAACTCACCACAACCCTTCGCCTAGGTTCGCAACCAGAAGTTTCCCCAACGGAAAGTCCGCTCCTTGAGAGCTATCTCTCTGCTACTTCTGATGACGAAAAGGCAATCCTCGAAGAGATTATCAACAGTTCTCGCGATAAATCGATGTTGATCATCTTTAAAGGACCAGCGAAAGGTTCCAGATATCTCATAACTCACGAAGGAGCAACAATTGGCCGCTCTCATGAGAGCGAGATTTTTCTTGATGATGTGACGGTCTCTAGATCACATGCGGCGATTGCATACGACGAGCAAAAGGCGTGCTTTGTAGTCGCTGATCGATCTAGTTTGAACGGAACTTATGTCAACGGTTCGGTAGTTGAAAGAGCAAATTTGAGTCATGGTGATCAGGTGCAGATTGGTAAGTTCCATCTGCTCTTTGTTGCCGGTCAGAAATAATTAACAGGGGAGAGACAGTGAGCGTTCCAGCACGTGCCTATTTAAGTATCGGTGAGGTTCTATCCAAACTTCGTGGTGACTTTCCAGATATCACCATTTCAAAAATTCGCTTCCTTGAATCAGAAGGTTTGATTGAGCCACAGCGCACCCCTTCCGGATATCGTAAATTCACTAGCGCAGACCTGGAACGCCTTCGCTATGTATTGCTCGCTCAGCGCGATCACTATCTTCCTCTTCGAGTGATCAAAGATAATCTCGATGCTATGGACCGAGGCCTGGAGCCAGCTCCACTTTCTGGTGGCAGCGCTAGCCCCCGTCCAGCTTTAGGGCTAGCAACAGTCGATGGGGAACTATCTCCATCGAACTTTGCACCGTCTGCAGATATGCGACTTTCCCGAGATGAATTAGTTAAGGCCTCTGGCATCACAGATGCTGCGCTGACTGAACTTGAAAGTTTTGGACTCATTTCAATACGTGGTCGTCACTACGATGCCGATGCACTTTCGGTAGCAACAGCAGTGGCATCGATGGCTGCATTCGGAATCGAACCTCGCCACCTTCGTTCCTTCAAATCAGCTGCAGATCGTGAGATCGGTCTTATCGAACAGGTAATTACTCCTTTGAATCGTCAGAAGAACAGTGATTCCAAAGCGCGAGCCGAGGAAGTTTCCAAGGAGATTGCGGCGCTCTCGATTCGCCTGCACGCATCCCTTGTTCGAGCAGGACTTAATCGTCCGCGATAGAGTCAAGACATGAGCGATGAGGTCACTCCATTTATTAGCATGGAGGTAGTGGGCGTTCGTATTGAGATGCCTTCTAATCAACCCATCGTGTTGCTCAAAGAGATCGATGGATCACGCTTCCTGCCTATCTGGGTCGGCGCAGCGGAAGCGACGGCGATCGCCTTTGCCCAGCAGGGGATTAATCCGGATCGACCTCTCACACATGACTTGATGCGCGATCTTCTCGAGACGCTAGATGCGACGTTGCTTGCTGTTCAGATCACTCACTTGCGAGATGGCGTCTTCTTTGCCACTCTGCAATTGCGGACTCACGAAGATGCAGCTCTAGCAGTCTCTGCTCGTCCATCAGATGCGATCGCCTTAGCTCTACGGAGCCAGAGCAATATCGTCGCCTCACGCGAACTGGTCGATCAGGTGGGGATCGAGATCCCAGAACGTCTTATCCAAGAGATGGATGCCGATGGGCAGCCGATCGAGGCACCGAGCGCTGACCTCGAGGCATTCCGTGAATTCTTAGATCAGATTAAGCCAGAGGACTTCGCAGGTTAAGTCTCAACCTCTAGTTGAGGTTTGGTTCGTGTCGGTCATTGAATGCAGCCCAGGCGCTGCGTATATTTACGCATCAGAGACACTCTTCCCCAAGAGAAATGAGAAATTCGTGACCTCCCCAGCCACGCCAGAGATCGGTTACCGCGGAGCTACTGCATGTTCAGCTGCAGGAATTTCTTATCGTCAGCTCGATTATTGGGCTCGCACCGGTCTTGTAGAACCGAGCGTTCGTAGCGCAACGGGATCTGGAACTTCTCGTCTCTATGGTTTCCGAGACATTCTCGTTTTAAAAATTGTTAAGCGTTTACTTGATGCGGGTATTTCTCTACAAAACATTCGCACTGCAGTGACACATCTTCGAAGCAGGGGAGTCAGTGATCTCGAGCGCATCACATTGATGAGCGATGGCGCTTCGATTTACGAGTGCGCAAGTCCAGATGAGATTGTTGACTTACTTGCAGGTGGACAAGGTGTATTTGGAATTGCAGTTGGCAAGGTTTGGCACGAAGTAGAAGGTTCGTTGGCAAACCTTCAAGGTGAGGTTGATGGTTCACCAGCACGTGTCGAAGGTAACGATGAACTTTCAATGCGTCGCAAGGCTAAAGGCGCTTAAAGAAGCTTTCGGCTCTATATTTCTCCTCTGCGAAGTCAACAGGGGGATTAGTGGCTATCGAGCGTAAGTTTTCGGATCGACATATCGGTCCAACCCATCGTGATGAAGAGACGATGCTCAAAGCCCTTGGCTATGCCGATTTAGAAAGTTTTATTAGCTCTGTTGTTCCATCAAATATCGCAATCAAAGGTGTCATCGAAGCAGCGCTAGATGAGGGCGTAAGTGAAGTAGAAGCGATTGCGGAGTTAAAAGCCATCGCAGCCAAAAACAAAGTGCTCACTTCGCTCATTGGAACTGGCTACTACGGAACGATTGTTCCACCTGTAATCAAACGTAATGTTTTGGAAAATCCTGCTTGGTACACCGCCTATACGCCATACCAACCTGAGATTTCACAAGGTCGCCTAGAAGCTCTATTTGCATTTCAAACAATGGTCTGTGAACTCACCGGCCTGGACATTTCAAATGCTTCGATGCTCGATGAATCAACGGCTGCAGCTGAAGCAATGACTCTTGCTCGCCGATCATCAAAACTCAGTGACGACGCTGTCTTTTTGATTGAAGAACATGTCCACCCGCAGACAAAAGCGGTGGTGATAACACGCGCTAAGCCTTTGGGAATTACCGTCGTGGAGGTCGATTCAGGTCACATTGCGCGGGACGGATATGACGGAGAGTTCTTCGGTGCACTCGTTCAATACCCTGATACCACTGGCGAGATTATTGATTACTCAAAGTTTGCAACGTATGCGCACGAACGTGGCGCGTTAGTTATCGCGGCGACAGATTTGCTCGCCTTAACTCTGCTGAAAGCACCAGGGGAGTGGGGTGCTGATGTTGCAGTCGGCACGTCACAGAGATTTGGCGTTCCAATGGGCTTTGGTGGACCTCACGCAGGTTTCCTAGCAGTGCGTTCTGGATTAGAGCGTTCCATGCCCGGAAGACTTGTCGGCCAGAGTATTGATTCCTCCGGTGGACCTGCATTCCGACTTGCGTTGCAAACGCGCGAACAACATATTCGCAGAGATAAAGCGACCTCAAATATTTGTACTGCACAAGCACTCCTTGCAAATATGAGTGCTTTCTACGCGATGTGGCACGGACCGGAGGGACTTAAGGGAATTGCTCATCGTGTACATGGATTTGCGTCTCGTTTACAGAATGCTGCTTCTTCACCGAACGATAATGTGTTTGACACTGTCACTATCGATGTCAAAGATGCTGCGGCCATTCACGCCAATGCTGTTAAGAATGGTTTCAACTTTGCACATGTAAGCAAAACTCAAGTTCGTATCTCATTTGATGAGGAAACAACTGAATCGGATTATCTCGAAGTTCTGAAGATCCTTGGAGTCGAGGATGCATCCTCAACGAACCTACCTACGGATCTTCTGCGCACTTCAGCGTTTCTTACTCATCCGATTTTCAATACTAATCACTCTGAGACAGCGATGATGAGATACCTACGCAATCTTGCAGATCGCGATCTTGCACTCGATCGCACCATGATTCCTTTGGGTTCATGCACAATGAAACTCAATTCAGCCACTGAGATGGATGCAGTTACTTGGCCTGAGTTCTCAAAGTTGCATCCCTTCGCCCCGACCAACCAGAGCGTTGGTTCGCGCGAGCTCATTGCACAGCTTTCTAAATGGTTAGTAGCGATCACCGGTTATGACGCAGTTTCACTGCAGCCAAATGCTGGAAGCCAGGGCGAATTCGCCGGACTCCTTGCCATCCGCAACTATCACGATTCACGGGGTGATCAGAATCGAACTATCTGTCTCATTCCATCAAGTGCTCATGGAACCAACGCTGCGAGTGCGGTGATGGCGGGTATGAAGGTTGTTGTTATCGAGTGCGATGAAAATGGAAATGTCAGCGTTGACGATATCAAGGCGAAGATTGAAGTGCACGGTCCGGCTCTTGCAGCACTGATGATCACTTACCCAAGTACACACGGTGTTTTTGAGAGTGCCGTCAGCGATATCTGCGCCCTTGTTCATGATGCGGGTGGTCAGGTTTATGTTGATGGTGCCAATCTCAACGCCCTTGTTGGCTTAGCTCAACCTGGAAAGTTCGGTGCTGATGTTTCGCACTTGAACCTTCATAAAACATTTGCGATTCCACATGGTGGTGGGGGACCGGGAGTTGGTCCAGTTATTACCAGAGCACATCTAGCGCCATTCCTACCAAATCATCCGCTGGATGCAGATGCTGGCCCTGTGACAGGTCCTGGACCAGTCTCTGGCGCACCATATGGATCGGCAAGTATTTTGCCAATCTCGTGGGCTTATATTCGTTTACTTGGGGGAGCAGGCCTTACTCGCTCGACGCAGATTGCAATTTTATCTGCTAATTACATGGCGGCGCGCCTTAACGATTCATACCCGATTCTTTATACCGGTGCCAACGGTCTCGTTGCACACGAATGTATTCTCGATATCAGAGGGTTAACTACCGCATCAGGTGTTACAGGTGAGGACATAGCAAAGCGTTTAATGGATTACGGATTCCATGCACCGACCATGTCTTTTCCAGTCGCTGGAACTCTCATGATTGAACCGACTGAATCTGAGGACATTATCGAAATCCATCGTTTTATCGACGCGATGATTTCTATACGTGGCGAGATCCAAGAGATCATTGACGGCAAGGTTTCAGTCGAGGAGAGTGTTCTGCGTTTGGCCCCACATACAGCGCGAGCTGTTACAGCTTCACAATGGGATCGCCCTTATAGCCGTGAAAAGGCGGGCTATCCAGCGCCACCAGATGGCCTTGTAGTGGGTGAACTCATCGGCGCACGAATGAAGTATTGGCCACCAGTTGGTCGTATTGATGGCGCACATGGAGATCGCAATCTCATCTGTGCCTGCACACCAGTCTCGGATTACGCGTAAATTCACCCGAAACCCTCGCGGGGATGGTGTGGTTTCTCTTACTTTACATAATGTAACTTATCGGCGTTAGGACGAAGTCGTCGTTTCACGCCCCATCGTGTCGTCTGGATTAATGCCTCGATGACGATCGCTCGTGACATCTTAGAAACTCCGTTGATGCGTTCTACGAAGGTAATTGGAACCTCTGTCGCTGTCGCATCTGCCAAATGAGCAGCTAGGGCCATTTCGATTTGGAAGCAATATCCGGTGGCGTTCATATCTTTCAGGTTCAGTGAATCAAGTAATTGTCGACTATAGATTCGGAATCCTCCGGTGAGGTCCGCAAGCTTTATTCCAAGGGATAAGGATGCATATCTAGTCCCAGATTTAGAGAGCAATTGACGTGACTTCGGCCAATTAACAACCGATCCGCCGGCGATCCAACGAGTACCGAGAACTATCGACTTTCCAGGGGTAATCGCTGCAAACATTGCAGGTAAATCTGCCACCCGATGTGAGCCATCAGCGTCCATAGTCACAATCTGATCGTACTGTGTGTCTGCAAGAACCTGGGCAAAGCCAGCGCGATAAGCATTTCCAAGACCATCTTTCTTCTCACGCTTTAATACGCAAACCCAATCGAGTGCCAGAGATTGAACAATATCCGCGGTTTTATCTGGGGAGTTATCGTCGATGACGGTGACATCAAAACTGAACTCGTTGGTCTCGCGCAAAATTTCGAGGCCGTGCAAAAGTTCCGCAACAGTGGAAGCCTCGTTGTACGTCGGGATCAGAATCATCGCTCTCATCGAGATCTCACTATACGCAAAGTCAGTGGGAAAAGCAGGGAAATTAGGAGAACTATGCCGGGAGAAAAATCCCCCAACCAATTAGCAATGGTGCGATCCGAACTAGATCGCAACTCCCCCGATAGCTGGGCCGAGATATTTTCTTGAGTTCTGCTGATAATTTCACCATTGATTCCAATGTGCGCGGAAATTCCAATAGTTGAAACACTGACAATCTCTCGGGCATTCTCCAGCGCACGTAAGCGAGTGATATTCAACTGCTGCGCACTCTCTGAGGTATTTGCAAAGGTCGCACTATTGGTCTGAACCACCAAGGCATCGGAATTCTTTGCCGCATTCTGCACTAGCGAGTCAGAAAGTAATTCATAACAGATAACTGGAGCAAGAGTCAGACCAATAACGACATGGTTCTCAACCCTATCTCCCACTTTGAAATCAATAACATCATCGACGTAAGGCGAAACTATTCGTGCCAGAGGGCGCAATGGCATGTATTCACCAAATGGAGTCAGGTACTGCTTTGAGTAGTAAGAGACCACTTCCCCACTCTCGTCGTACAAAAGAGAGACATTCTCAAGCTGACCGCTCTGTCGAGTGATAGCCCCAGTGATCAGAGGAGTCTTGAGACTGGCTGTAAGACTTTCGATCGATTCATTTACTCGAGTATTGGCAAAAGGATCAACATCGATTGCATTTTCAGGCCAGATAATGAGATCGGCCGCCTCAGCTGCCACCTTGCGCGTCTCGGCCACATGCAAATTAAAGACTGCTTCAGCGCGATCATTAAATGTCAGGCCAACGGATGGAGTATTTCCTTGAATCCCGATGAATGAAACCTTCGCTTGGGATGAGTATGAGTTATTGAGTAAGAGTGGCAGCAGAACCATAAGCAAGAGTGGAAATGCAAGATTCTTTTGGAACTTGGCCACCATTGCTGAGATTGTTAACACCCATGCCGATAACAGGAGCGCTCCCCCAATTGATATCACTGAAGCATATGGAGCATCGGCTTGCGAGAAGGCAATTCGCATCCACGAGAATCCGCCGAATGGAAAGATGGAACGAAGCTCTTCGATAGCAAGTAGGGCAGGAATGAACCAATAAATGTTGGTTGTATATCGACCCAACAGCCCAAGCGGCAGGTAGAAAAGAGCATGAAGAAGTGCAAGTAAAGCTAACGGAATCAAGCCAACATACTTACCGGCCCACCACAAAGTGATAGCGCTACTGATGAAGCCAAAGAGGAAGGCGTTGAGGTAGAGATTCAGACTCTTTTGAAAGATCCGCAAAAGAATCGCGTATGAGATCGGCGCTAAAAACCATAACCCAATTGGTTCAAAAGAGAACGCAAAGAGAACTCCCGCAAAGGCAGCTACCACTTGAGAGCCGAAATCAATCGATCGATGCTAGCCCCCAAAGCGTATTGATCTTTGAGTTGATAAATCTTTGAGAGATCTGCAGGGGCTTTGGGAAGAGATATCTCTAGATTAGGAAGCGGAACGTTACGAGCGCAATTGACAACAGTTGGAGCAATCTCTAAATAATCTATGCCCGCAAGTATTTTCTTGGCTAAAGCTGCGGGTAACCGCTCATCACCTGCATTTGCTGCTGCAATAGCATCTTCAATCGTTGCGAAATGGGTTGCAATAAGAGCGGCCCCCTTTTCACCAATTCCTTTAACTCCGGGTAGACCATCGGAGGGATCTCCTCTAAAAGTTGCGAAGAGCGCATATCGATCCCCCGGTATTGCATACTTCTCTGCGATGAACTTCAAATCGACGAGATCATGTGCCGAAATTCCTTTGGCTAGGTAAGCCACTTTGATATCGCGCGCATCGTCAACGAGCTGAAATAGATCGCGATCTCCAGTCACAATTCGAGTAGGACCTTTATGTGTATCGGCATAAGTTGCCATCACATCGTCAGCCTCAAAATCATCGACTCCGACCATAGGCAAGCCAAATTCGTCGAGGAGATCGAGCAAGATTGGAATTTGAGGAGTCAAGGTGTCTGGTTCAGTCTCTTCTTCACTATCTTCATCTTCCAGACGATTAGCTTTATATGCTGGAAAGAGATCCACGCGCCACGATGGACGCCAATCTCCATCTATACAGACAACCAACCGATCCGGATTGTAAATCGAGATAAGCCGTGCGCTCATATCCAGAAAACCACGAATGGCATTAACGGGTGTTCCATCTGGTGCCACTAAAGTATCTGGCATCCCGTAATACGCGCGATACCAGAGGGATCCACTGTCTAAAAGCATCAGCGTCATAAGTCAGCCAACAT
>Ga0222712_10003063_pt1 | contig 18577 bp, 16 predicted proteins | sample C33_657DmetaG_FD_165043 | JGI IMG/M metagenome (GOLD analysis project Ga0222712, IMG submission 165043) | Estuarine water microbial communities from San Francisco Bay, California, United States - C33_657D | ecosystem: Environmental > Aquatic > Marine > Unclassified | place: USA: California...
TGGATTTTGGTCGCGCCCATCACATCGCGGTAAAAGACGATGCTGTCCGCAATGGAAGGCGTCGCGACGCCGATATGGTTGAGACGGCCTAGTTTCATCATTCTAAATTCCCAAAAACTGCCAGAACGCTAAAAACAATCCACCCAGCAAGCACACTGCAAAAACCACCGTCCAGATGACATTCAACGCATAAGCTGGGAAAAACCATCTTCCTCCGTCACTACGGCTATAGGACCCGCCCTCTATCTTGATATCGTTTCCTTTGTGAGCACGTCGGAAATTTGCCGCGCACATACGAAGTCCAAGCGCGCCCACGCCCAAAAGCAACAGCCCCTTGATCAAATTTTCGATCACAGCGGAATGTTATCGTGCTTCTTCCAAGGGTTCTCTAGCTTCTTGTTCCGCAGCTTTCTCAACCCCAGCGCGATCCGCTTGCGCGTGGAATGCGGGTAGATAACCTCGTCGATAAAGCCCTTGCTCGCCGCCACGAACGGGTTGGCGAAGCGGTCTTCATATTCCTTGGTGCGCTCGGCGATCTTTTCGGGGTCGCCGATGTCGGAGCGGAAGATGATCTCCACCGCGCCCTTGGCGCCCATCACCGCGATTTCGGCGGTCGGCCAAGCGTAGTTCAGGTCGCCGCGCAGATGCTTTGAGGCCATCACGTCATAGGCGCCGCCATAGGCCTTGCGCGTGATGACGGTGATCTTCGGCACGGTCGCTTCGGCATAGGCGAAGAGCAGCTTGGCACCATGTTTGATAATGCCGTTATGCTCCTGGCTGACGCCGGGAAGGAAGCCCGGCACGTCGACGAAGGTGATGATCGGAATTTCAAACGCATCGCAGAAGCGGACGAAGCGGCCCGCTTTCTTGGAAGCATTGATGTCGAGGCAACCCGCGAGGACCGTTGGTTGGTTGGCCACCACGCCGACCGTGCGGCCTTCAATGCGGCCAAAGCCAACGATGATGTTGCCTGCATGGGTCGGCTGCACTTCAAAGAAGTCACCCTCATCGACTGTCTTCCGGATCACCTCATGCATGTCATACGGCATTGTCGCACTTGCCGGGATGACGGTGTCGAGGCTCGGCTCCAACCGGTCATAGGGATCAGATGTTGGCCGTTCCGGCACGCCCATCCGGTTGTTTTCCGGCAGGTAATCGAAGAAGTCCCGCGCGGCGAGCAGCGCTTCGATATCATTTTCAAAGGCGTTATCCGCGACACCGGATTTGCTGGTGTGCGTCACCGCCCCGCCCAGTTCTTCCTGCGTCACGACTTCGTTGGTGACGGTCTTTACAACGTCCGGGCCGGTGACGAACATGTAGCTGCTGTCCTTCACCATGAAAATGAAGTCCGTCATCGCGGGCGAATAGACGGCCCCGCCCGCGCACGGCCCCATGATGAGGCTCAACTGCGGGACGACGCCTGAGGCCAGCGTGTTGCGCTGAAACACCTCTGCATAGCCGCCAAGGGAGGCCACGCCTTCCTGAATGCGCGCGCCACCGCTGTCATTGATGCCGATGACAGGTGCGCCCACCTTCATTGCATTGTCCATGACCTTGCAGATCTTCTGCGCATGCCGTTCGGACAGAGACCCACCGAACACGGTGAAGTCTTGGCTGAACACATAGACCAACCGCCCATTGATCGTGCCGGAGCCCGTGACCACGCCGTCACCGGGGATCTTCGTCGCTTCCATACCGAAATCGGTGCAATTGTGTTCGACATACATGTCGAGCTCTTCGAAAGACCCTTCGTCCAGAAGGACATCGAGCCGTTCCCGCGCGGTCAGGCGGCCCTTGGAATGTTGCGCATCGATGCGCTTCTGTCCGCCACCCATACGGGCGGCTTCACGGCGCTTTTCGAGTTCTGCGATGTTCGATGACATGGCGATCCCTTATTTGGAATTTGAAGCGCGCTGTTTGGAAGGGGAATGGCGCAAAGTCCAATGTGAATTTGCGAAGTTGCGAAGTACGGGTTTGCAAAGTATGTAATGCGCCATTCTCTCCCCTTGAGGGAGAGAAAGACTTGGCTTGGCAGCTTGCTGCTTAGCAAGTCTTGTGAGGGGGAGCCCCCTCTCCAACTTCGCCTGGCTGCACGGCAGCAAGGCTACGTATCCTCTCCCTCAAGGGGAGAGGAAGGAGCTAGGAATGTCCAAACGCCGCATCTTCGCCGGACAGCGCCTGCGTGACCTTCGCGTCGGACGTAGCCTGAAGCAGGCCGATATGGCCCAGCGCCTCGGCATTTCGGTCTCCTATTTGTCGCAGCTGGAAAGCGATGACCGGCCCCTCACCCCGGCGCTGCTGGAAACACTGGCGCGTGACTTTCCACTCGATTGGCAGGAGTTCGAAGAAGATGCGACAACCCGCCGTTTCGCCGCACTCCGCGAGGCGGCCGCCGATCCGCTCTTTCCGAACCCGCTGACGCCAGAACAGGTGGCGCGTATTGCCGAACAGCAGCCGGCACTCGCCGATCAATTTGTCACCCTGCACGCAGCCTACCGCAACGCAGGACAGCGGCTCCAGATTGTCGATGAGGCGCTGGGCGCAGATCAGGCCGATGGAAGCCGCCTTCCGTGGGAAGAGGTGCGTGACTGGTTCCACAATGCGGGTAACTATGTCGATGTGCTCGACCGGGCCGCAGAACTCTTAGGCGATAAATTACGAGGCACACAGGCGACGCCCGCACTTGAAGGGCTCGAGCTTTACTTGCGCAATGCCTTATCCGTGTCGCTGGTCTATGCCGGAAGCACGGGTTTACGCGATTATGATGCGCAGATGGGGCATCTCATCATCGATCAGGGGCAGCCGGTGGAAAGCCAGCGGTTCCAATTGGCGCATCAACTGTCTGCTCTGGCCCTGCACGATGAGATCAGCCTGGTGGTCGAACAAGCTGGACTCCGGACGGCGGCGGCACGCCAGCTCCTGTCCGTTGGCCTTGCCAATTATGCGGCGGGGGCCTTGCTGATGCCCTATACGCGGTTTCGGGAAGACGCCCGAACGGTGCGCCACGACATAGACCGATTGCGCCAGCAGTTCGGCGTTAGCTTCGAACAGGCCTGCCACAGGCTATCCACGCTCCAGCGCCCCTCCGCGCGCGGCATTCCCTTCTTCTTCTGCCGTGTCGACATGGCTGGGAATATCACCAAGCGGCATTCCGCCACACGCCTTCAGTTTGCGCGCTTCGGGGGCGCCTGCCCCTTGTGGATCGTGCATGAGGCGGTGGCGATCCCCGACCGCATCCTCGTCCAGCTTGCCGAGACGCCCGATGGCGTGCGCTATGTCTCCATGGCCAAGGGGCTGGTCAAACCGTCGGGCAGCTATGACCGCGCCCCGCGCCGCTACGCCGTCGCACTAGGCTGCGAGGCAGACCATGCCCGCGAATTCGTCTATGCCGACGGGCTGGATCTCACCTCCCCGCGCGCCGCGACCAAAATCGGCGTGTCGTGTAGGCTCTGCCCGCGCATGGATTGTGACCAGCGCGCCTTCCCGCCCTCGGATCGCGATATCATCGTGGATCCGGACCGGCGGGATGTGGTGCCCTATAGGCTCGCTTAGACCTTCACAACGCCGAGCCGGATCATGTCCCGCGCGGTATCGAGGATGCTTTCCTTCGGATCGCGCGTCTGCCAGCCAAGGACATCCTTGGCGTGTTGCGACGAGGCATCCCGGACGTTGTCGAGTTCGCCGACGACCTGCTTCACGATAGGGTCGAAATAGGACAGCAGCTTCAGGACAAAATTGGGCAGCCGTCGTGTCGGCACCTTGCGAGCTTGAGTGCCCAGCCCTTCCTTCAGCACGGCTGCAACATCCCCCATCCACATGAATGGCCCGGCGGAGATGAACCGCTCGCCGGCCATATTCGGCGCCGTCAGGCAGCGGACATGCAAGTCGGCCACGTCACGGACGTCCACAATGGAGAAACCGAAGCTGGGAATGCCCGGCAGCGATCCTTCCAGCAACTTCTTGATGGCCTCAAGCGAGGTCGAGAAATCAGGTGCCATCAACGGACCAAGCACGAGCGACGGGTTGACTGTGACGAACTCCATATCGCCGCCATTGGCCGCCACCCAATCCCGCGCCGCACGTTCGGCAATCGTCTTCGACTTCACATATGGATAGGCGTCCGGGCTCTCCACATTGGTCCAGTCCGCTTCGGTGAAGTGATGCTTTGTGCCGCCATGCCCGTAAGCCACGGCCGCGACTGATGACGTCATGACGAACCGCTTGATTCCCGCCGCTTTAGCAAAGCGCAGCGCACGCAAAGCGCCTTCGCGGGCCGGGACGATCAGTTCATCCTCATGCTTGGGCGCATTCGCCGGAATGGGCGATGCGACGTGCGCCACATGAGTGCAACCGGCCATGGCTTCTGCCCATCCCTCATCGCTCATCAAATCTGCCGCGAAGAATGTCAGCTTGCTGTTATCAACATTCAGCCAGGCCCGCACGTCCGCCTCACGGGCAAGGTTGCGGATGGTTGTGTTGACCTGCCAGCCTTCGGCAATCAGCTGGCGGATGAGGAAGCCGGCAATATAGCCGCTTCCCCCAGATACAAAGACGTGTCCTGCCATGTGTCCGCTCCTCATTTTGTCTGTGGCCAGACTAGTTGCAAATTGAAACCATCACAATCACCATGGAGGGGCTTGCCACCATGGCGGGTTTTTCCCATTAGCCATACATCTAAGGGGAGTGTGCGATGTCGGATCAAGACCTGTTTCCTGTTCCAGCCGAATGGGCGAAGAAGGCCCGCGTCAACGCGGCGAAATACACGGAAATCTATGGTCGCTCGCTCGCTGATCCTGGTACATTTTGGCTGGAGCAGGCAAAACGGCTGGACTGGATCAAGCGCCCTGAAATCGCAGGCGATTGGTCATTCGATGCGACAACCTTCCACATCAACTGGTTCGCCGATGGCAAGCTGAACGTCGCGGCCAACTGTATCGACCGCCATTTGAAAGAACGCGGCGATCAGGTCGCGATCATTTGGGAGCCGGACGTCCCCTCGGAAGAACCTCGCCACATTACCTATCGTGAGTTGCACGAACAGGTCTGCCGCATGGCCAATGTGCTGAAGGCACAGGGCGTGCAAAAGGGTGACCGCGTGACGGTTTACCTGCCGATGATCCCGGAAGCGGCGATGGCGCTCCTCGCCTGTGCGCGGATTGGGGCGATCCACTCGGTCGTATTCGGCGGTTTCTCCCCAGATGCGCTCATTGGCCGCATTCAGGATTGTGACTCCAACGTTGTCATAACCGCCGATGAGGGCCGTCGTGGTGGCAAGGCCGTGCCATTAAAGGCCAATGTCGATGTCGCCGCGCTTCAATGCCCTAGCCTTAAGAAGGTCATCACGATCAAGGCCACGGGCGCCGACATCGCCATGACCGAAGGCCGCGACGTCTGGTATCATGAGGAAGCCGCCAAGGCAGAGGCCACTTGCCCCGTCGAAGTGATGGGCGCAGAAGATCCGCTCTTCATCCTCTACACCTCGGGTTCGACGGGAAAGCCCAAGGGCGTTCTGCACACGACAGGCGGTTATCTGCTCTGGGCGAGCCTGACGCATGAACTTGTGTTCGATTACCGGCCCGGCGATGTCTATTGGTGCGCGGCCGATATCGGTTGGGTCACGGGCCACACCTATATCGTCTACGGCCCGCTCGCGAACGGCGCGACGACGTTGATGTACGAAGGCGTACCCAACTGGCCTGACGCCAGCCGCATCTGGCAGGTGTGTGACCGGCACAATGTCCACACGGTCTTTACGGCGCCTACAGCATTGCGTGCACTGATGCGTGACGGTGACGATTTTGTGAAAGCAACGTCGCGTAAGTCATTGCGTTTACTTGGAACTGTTGGAGAACCCATCAACCCCGAGGCATGGCGCTGGTATCACAGCGTGGTCGGCGATGGCCGCTGCCCGATTGTCGACACCTGGTGGCAGACCGAAACTGGCGGCGCGATGATTGCTCCCCTGCCCGGCGCGACCGATTTGAAACCCGGCAGCGCCACCAAGCCTATGCCGGGCGTGGAGCCGCAGTTGGTGGATGCAGACGGACAGGTGCTCTATGGCGCGGCGTCCGGCAATCTGTGCATTGTCCGCAGCTGGCCGGGCCAGATGCGCACCGTTTGGGGGGATCATCAGCGCTTTTTTGAGACCTATTTCACCACTTATCCGGGCAAGTACTTCACCGGTGACGGATGCCGCCGCGATGAGGACGGCGATTACTGGATCACCGGCCGAGTCGATGATGTCATCAACGTCTCCGGCCACCGCATGGGCACTGCAGAAGTTGAAAGCGCGCTCGTGCTTCATGCCCGTGTGGCGGAGGCGGCGGTCGTCGGCTTCCCGCACGACATCAAGGGACAGGGCATTTACGCCTATGTGACGCTGAACGCCAACGACGCGCCGAGCGATGACCTCCGGAAGGAACTCGTTGCTTGGGTCCGCAAGGAAATTGGCCCGATTGCGACGCCGGATGCTATCCAGTTTGCCCCGGGTCTCCCGAAGACACGTTCTGGCAAAATCATGCGTCGCATTCTTCGCAAAATTGCGGAAGGGGATGTTGGTAGTCTCGGGGACACGTCGACGCTCGCAGATCCTTCGGTGGTCGATGATTTGGTCGCGAACCGGCTCTCATAAAGGAACGGATATGTTTGGCGCAGATGGATCTTCAATCGCCCAGACAATCCAACTGGCGCTGACACCTGTCTTCGTTCTGGTCGCCATCGGCAACTTCATGAACGTTTTGACGGCGCGGCTGGCGCGGATTGTGGACCGGTCACACCATCTTCAGGGCGAACATGTGGTCACCCAAGGGCCAGATCATGACAGGCTGGTCGATGAACTTCGGCTGCTCGACACCCGGATCAAGCTCATCAACCGGGCCATTCTCTTTCTCGTTCTCGCCGCGATGACAATTGGGATAACGATTGGCCTGCTGTTTCTTGAGCGCCAGCTGCACTTTGATCTGGAAGCGATCACGGCCTTGACGTTTTTCGGTGCCATCGTCCTCTTAATGATGGCTCTGGTCACGTTCCTACGTGAAACGCGGATTGCAACAGCACTGCTGCGCATACCTGAGAGTTATCTGACGCATTAGGTTATCGCGGGGAAGGCACAAAGGCGTTGGGACGACCTTTTACTTTAGCAATACCAGCTCTTCCGCCATGCTCGGGTGCAGCGCGACGGTATCGTCAAACGCCTGCTTGTTGAGGCCCGCTTTTACCGCGACGGCAGCCGCCTGAAGGATCTCAGCGCTATCCGGTCCAATGAGGTGGAGGCCCACGACAGTTTCCTCCGCCCCTGCTGTCACCATCTTGTAGAGGCTGCGTTCCATGCGCCCGGATACGACATTCTTCATCGGGCGGAAATCGCTGCGGAACACCTTCACGCTCTCACCAAATTTGGCGCGGGCTTCATCTTCGGTCAGGCCGACACCTGCGATTGGCGGGCTCGAGAAAACGGCGGTCGGGATGCAGTTATAGTCGATGGTGCGCGGATTACTGCCGAATACGGTATCGGCAAAGGCATGGCCCTCCCGAATGGCAACTGGCGTGAGCTGAACGCGGTTGGTCACGTCCCCAACGGCATAGATGCTCGGCACGTTGGTCTGGTTATAATCATTGACGATGATCGCCGCGTCCGCATCGAGTTCGACGCCAGCCGCCTCAAGGCCAAGCCCTTCCGTTTTCGGCGTGCGCCCGATGGCAAAAACGAGCATGTCTGTCTCGATGCTGCCTTGCGCGCCGCCATCCAACAGCAGGCTGCCATCCGCCTGTTTCGTGATGGTGGCGCACGGGAAGTTGAAATGGACGTCGATGCCCTTGGCTTCCGTCATCGCGACGAGCCGGTCCACGATTTCGCTATCGTAGCTGCGCAGCATCCGGTTTCCGCGTGTGATGAGCGATACCTTTGATCCAAAGGCATGAAAGACGCCGGCAAACTCATTGGCAATATAGCCCGCGCCCGCAATCACGACCCGCTTGGGCAGCGCGTCGAGATGGAAGATTTCGTTCGAGGTGATGCCATGTTCGGCACCCGGAATGTTCGGGATGCCTGGCCATGCTCCGACGGCGATGAGGATGATCTTGGCTGTCACCTCTTTCCCACTCGCCAAACGAACGGAGTTCGGTCCGGAAACCGTTGCGCGTTCAGGAAAGATGGTGGCGTGGTTGGAATTGAGGGTCTGGGTATAGAGCCCCTCCAACCGTGTCACATCCTCCTGCACAATATCGCGCAGGCGCTGCCAATTGAACGACGCGCCTTTGATGTCCCAGCCAAAGCGTTCCGCCTCATGCAGGTCTTCCGCAAAATGGGCGCCATAGACGAGCATCTTCTTCGGCACGCAGCCGCGAATGACACAAGTGCCGCCGACGCGGTACTCCTCCGCAACGGCGACTTTGGCCCCATGCTGCGCCGCAATCCGAGCCGCGCGGACCCCGCCTGATCCGGCACCGATAATGAAGAGGTCGAAATCGAAGGTCATTTGGGATCCCGTTATTTAACTATGCGGCGGTGCTAATCAGGACGCGCGCTCAACGCCAACGCAATTTGTGCATCACACTGATCGAATGGGCTGAATTTCAACCAAACGCCTTATCCAAGAGCGCCTGAGTGGATGCATCGAAGATCATGTTGCCGCCTTCAATACCCTTGGCCATTTCCTTGCCGAGTTCGACGCCGAACTGATCGAACGGGTTAATGCCGAGCAGGACTGCGTTGGCGAAGGTGCGGTGCTCGTAAAAGGCCAGCAGTGCACCAAGGCTGCGTGGATCGATATCGGGCAACAAGATCGTCGTCGATGGGCGGTCGCCAGCATAGGCGCGTGCCGGATCTTCACTGGCTTTGCCTGCCATCAGCGCCGCGCCTTGAGCAAAGCAGTTGCCGAGCAACTGACGGTGGTGAGCGTCGTCAAATTCATGGCCGGGATCGATCGAGGCAATGAACTCAACCGGGACCAAACGTGTGCCCTGATGCAGCAATTGGAACACTGCATGCTGCGCGTCTGTGCCGACGCCACCCCATGTGATCGCGCCTGTATTGGCATCCAATGGCTTTCCGTCGAAGGTCACGCTCTTCCCGTTCGATTCCATCTCCAACTGCTGGAGGTAGGACGGGAGAAGCCGCAGCCGTTCATCATAAGCGAACACGCCGCGCGTTTCGGCATCACGGCCGAGCGAATAATATTGGTCAACGAAGGCCGCCAGTAGCGGTGCATTCCGTTCCGGCGGGGCCAAACGGAAATGCCGGTCCATGGCGGCCGCACCCTCTAGCATCTCCTCAAAGGCCGTCCAGCCGAGCGCGAGCGCCGCAGGGAAGCCAATGCTGGACCATAGCGAATAACGACCACCGACGGTTTCTGAGAACGGCAGGATGCGGGTTTCATCAACGCCCCAATCAAAGGCGCCTTGCGGATTGGCCGTCAGCGCAATCACCCGACCATTGGCATCCTCCACGCCCGCTTCGACCATCCAGCCTAACGCGCTTTCGGCATTGAGCATGGTTTCGGTGGTGGTGAAGGTTTTCGATGCGATGACGATCAGCGTCTTGTGCGGATCAAATCCAGAAATCGCTTCTTTAAGGGCCGCGCCATCCACGTTCGAGACGACAGCGACGTCATAGCGGCCTGCGTCCCGCCCCAAGGCATCCACGAGCAAGTCCGGCCCCAAGGCGGAGCCGCCAATGCCGATGTGCAGGACATGGCGGATATCCCCCAATGCGCCTGCCTCAATCGCTTCAATCAGTGCGCGCATACGGCCATGGAGTTGCTTGGCGAGGGCCACGGAGTCGGGCGCACCCTCCCCGCGCTCCGCCGTATGTTCGGCTGCCCGGTTCTCGGTCGGGTTGGCGATCCGCCCGCCAAATAGATCATCCCGCCGGGCATCGAGCCCCATCGCCTTGGCGATGCCGACAAAGTTGGCAATCAGCTCCGGCGTCAGGTGAGTCTTTGAAAAGTCGAAATAAATGTCCTGCTCGGTCAACGAAAGGTTGGCAAAACGATCAGGGTCAGCCGCAAACAATTCGGACAAGCGGGGCGTGCTGCCAGACTTCAAAAACCCGAAACGTTCGTGCAAACCGGACATGACTTCTCCTGATCGATATACCGCCTGACTTGACGGCTCGCCGCTGCCCCATCACAGCGTGCGCATGAGCGATACACAGATCGATGCAACCCCGAAAGGTGACGCCAGCGTCAAAGCTGACAAACCATCCGAGACGCGCGAATTCATGGTCTTTCTGGCCAAGCTCGCGATCTTCGTGTTCATCCTGCGCAGCTTCATCATGGCGCCGTTCAGCATCCCTTCGGAATCCATGCTGCCGCGCCTGATGATCGGCGACTATCTGATTGTTTCGAAATGGAATTATGGCTATTCACGCTATTCGCTTCCCTTTGGCCTACCGCTGTTTGAAGGCCGCATTCTTGGCAGCTTGCCAGATCGCGGCGATGTCGCGGTGTTTAAAGCGCCGCCTGGCAATCAAGTGGACTATATCAAACGCGTCATCGGCCTGCCCGGGGATATGATCCAGATGCGTCAGGGCCAGTTGTTCATCAATGACAAGCCGGTTCCCAAAGTCCGTGTGGCCGATATGGTGGAACGTCAGACACCCTATATGCAGTGCTTCGCGCCGGAATATTCCAAGGTCGCTGCAGACGGCACGCCGGTCTGTTCTTACCCCCGGTATCGCGAAACGCTCCCCAATGGGCGCAGCTACTATGTGCTTGACCTCATCCCGAATGGACCGGCGGATTCGACGGAGATTTACACGGTTCCAGAAGACCATCTGTTCATGATGGGCGACAACCGCGATAACAGCCTCGACAGCCGCTTTCCTGCGCAAGAAGGTGGCGGCATCGGCATTGTGCCGGCGGAAAATCTGGTTGGCCGCGCGATGATTGGCGTGTTCTCCACCGATGGGTCTGCCAACTGGTTCTTGCCATGGACATGGTTCACAGCGGCCAGATGGAACCGGATAGGCGAGACGTTTTGAGCAATCTCTCAGCGTGGGTGAAAGACGTCTTCGGCGTCACGCCCAAGGATATATCCCTCTACGAACGCGCGCTGACGCATGGCAGCCATGGCAGCGAGACCTATGAACGGCTCGAGTTTCTGGGGGATCGGGTACTCGGCCTTGTGGTCGCCCAGTGGATATACGGCCGCTTTCCCAATGATGCCGAAGGCCAGCTCTCTCAGCGCTTCAACAGCCTTGTCTCGGGCGAGACCTGCGCAGAGGTGGGCCGGACGATCAACCTGTCGTCGCGGATGCGTCTCGGCAAGCAAGCACTTGATGACGGCGCTTATGACAGCGACAATGTCTTAGGCGATGTCGTTGAAGCGCTCATTGGCGCGGTGTTTTTGGAACATGGGCTTGAGGCTGCGGGTTCATTCATCCGCACGCAGTGGGAACCGCTGCTCAATGTTCAGCGTTCTGCTCCACGCCATCCTAAGTCGGAATTGCAGGAGTGGGCGGCCGCCCACAACCGGCGCACGCCCGTTTATGAAATCGTTGAGCGTTCCGGGCCGCACCATGCCCCACGCTTCAAGGTAAAAGTCTCGCTTGGGTCGGCTGGCGAAGCCTCGGCTGAGGGCAAATCGAAACAAGATGCGGAAACGCAGGCGGCAGCAGCGCTGCTCGAAAGGTTTAAAAAATGACGCAGAAATGCGGACTCGTCGCCATTGTCGGCGCGCCAAATGCAGGCAAGTCGACACTCGTGAATGCGCTGGTTGGCCAGAAAGTCGCCATCGTCAGCCCCAAGGCACAGACAACGCGCGTGCGTCTGATGGGCATCGCCATGCACGGCGAAACGCAGATGATGCTCGTCGACACGCCGGGCATCTTTGAACCGCACCGCAGGCTGGACCGGGCGATGGTGCAGGCCGCTTGGGGCGGCACGCAGGATGCAGATGTCATCTTGTTTGTTGTTGATGCCAAAGGCGGCCTCGGCCCGAAGGTCGCGCGGATCGTGGAAGGCCTGCAATCGCGTCCCGAACCAAAGATCCTCGTCCTCAACAAGGTTGACATCGCGGTGAAGGAAAAGCTGCTCGTTCATGTCGACCGGCTGACCGCGCAAATCGAATTCACCGATGTGCTCATGGTGAGCGCGGAGACGGGCGACGGGCTCGATGTTCTGAAAGACCTTGTCGGATCCAAATTGCCCGAAGGGACCTGGCACTTCCCCGAAGATCAGGTGAGTGATGCCTCTGACCGGATGACCGCCGCCGAAATCACGCGCGAGCAACTGTATCTCCAGCTTCACGCTGAACTGCCTTATGCGTCTGTCGTTGAGACCGAGAAGTATACCGAGAATCAGGATGGCTCGGTCGATATTTACCAGCAGATCAAGGTGGAGCGCCCGTCTCAGCGTGCGATTATCCTCGGCAAGGGCGGCGTGCGCCTGAAGGAAATCGGGTCAAAGGCCCGCGCCGAAATCGCCAAGTCGCTCGGCTGCCACGTCCGACTGTTTCTGCACGTGAAGGTTGATCCCAAATGGGATGAAGACCGCGGCGTCTATCGTGATCTCGGGCTGGATTGGGTAGAGTAATCAGCCCGCGAGGTGCACCAAGAGGATCCGCACCCCAATCCCGATCAGCACCAACCCGCCGATCACTTCGGCCCGTGATCCGAACCTCATGCCAAGCCGTCCACCAAAAGCAGCCCCTGCCCCGCTGGTGACCGCCGTAACAAGGGTAATGACGGTGCAACTCATCCAGATGGGCGTGGCGAGCAGCGGGAGGGTCAAACCGGCGGCGGCTGCATCAATGCTGGTCGCAATGGCGGCAACAAGTAGGCCAATAAAGCTGCGCGTCTCGAACGCGGTTTCAGCCTCGTCTCCATCCAGCCCGGCACGCACCATTTGTGCGCCCAGAAAGCCGAGAAGCCCGAACGCAACCCAATGGTCCACCAATGTAAACCAGCTCCCCGCGATGAGGCTTGCCGCATAGCCGAGCAAAGGCATCGCCCCTTGCGCAATCCCGAAGGCCGCCGCGATCCGCACTACAGGCGGGCGTTCATCCCGCGCAGCGACACCAGCAGCAATCGCAACGGCAAAGGCATCGGCAGACAGGCCGAGTGCCAGCAGCAAAAGCTCAATCATGACAGCAGGCTATCCACCCAAGCGGGGACAAGTTCCGTCGCTGGCCCAAGGCGACATTCATGGAACATGATGCTGCCCTGTGAGGGGTCGAGGTTAAGTTCCAGCGTATGAGCCCCCACGTGACGCGCTGTGCGAACAAAGCCCGCCGCTGGATAGACGGCCCCCGACGTGCCGATGGAGACAAACAGGTCGCAATCGCGCACCGCCGCATCAATTTCGTCCATCTGATAGGGCATTTCTCCGAACCAGACGACATCAGGCCGCAGCGCGGGGGTGGCGCAAGCAGGGCAAGGCGGACGGTGCGCCAGCGGATCACGCCACACAGTGCGTGCGTCACACGCCGCACACCAGGCCGATAGATGCTCACCGTGCATATGGATCAGTCGCTTGGCCCCGGCCCGCTCATGCAAATCGTCCACATTCTGGGTGACAATCAGTAAGTTCCCCTCCCACGCGGCATCCAGCCGTGCGAGTGCGTCGTGCGCGGCATTGGGTTGCGCCTTCTGGATGTTTTCCCGCCGCATATCGTAAAAGCGCAGCACCAGATCCGGGTCGCGCGCGAAGCCTTCCGGCGTCGCCACATCTTCGATCCGGTGGCGCTCCCAAAGCCCGCCTGCGCTGCGGAACGTATCAATGCCGCTTTCGGCAGACACGCCTGCGCCGGTCAGGATGACGATATTGCGGATTGAGTTCATGATCTTGCCTTATGGCCAAGGCGCCCTCGCCTCAAGCGGCAGCTTTTCTTTTGGAGGACTTTGGGCCAAGGCTAAGAGCAATCGGAACGAAGGAATGACGGGCATGACCTCCATTGGCATTATTGGCAGCAAGGGGCGCATGGGGCAGGCTTTGGTGGTTGCTGCGGAAGAAGCCGGATTGTCTGTCGCCGGAGGCATTGATGCAGGGGGTGATCCGATTGCGCTCGCGAAGTTGGCGGATGTCCTCATCGATTTTTCCTCGCCCGCAGCGCTCGTGGCCAATCTTGGCGCAGCGGTTGCGGCCAACACGCCAATCCTTATCGGGACGACAGGCCTGAATGAAGACCATCACCGTGCAATCGACGATGCGTCCGCGCATGTCGCCGTGCTACAGACGGGCAATACTTCGCTCGGTGTCACGCTGCTTGCCCGGCTCGTTCAGGAAGCCGCGGCCAAGCTGGGGCCGGATTGGGACATTGAGATTGTCGAAATGCACCACCGGATGAAGGTCGATGCACCATCTGGAACCGCCCTCTTGCTCGGTGAAGCTGCGGCCAAGGGCCGTCAGATCGATCTTGCCAAGCACAGCGAACGCGGACGTGATGGGCATACAGGCGCCCGCGAGGTCAGCGCGATCGGCTTTGCAGCCTTACGCGGCGGGACCGTCGCAGGCGACCACAGCGTTATCTTTGCCGCGGACAATGAGCGTATTGAGCTCGTCCACCGCGCTGAAAACCGGGCCATCTTTGCCAAGGGTGCCGTGAAGGCCGCGCAGTGGCTGATCCGTCAACCGGCGGGTCGTTACACGATGGATCAGGTTCTGGGCGTTTAGGCCGGGCATGAAGAAGGCTGATCTTTTTGAGTTCTACCGGCGGCTGGCAGAGGACAACCCCTCGCCCGAAACCGAGTTGGCCTATGGGAACAACTACCAGCTTCTGGTCGCGGTTGTGATGTCGGCACAGTCCACGGATGTCGGCGTGAACAAGGCAACACGGCTTTTGTTTGAGGATGTGAAGACGCCTGCGCAGATGGTGGCGCTCGGTGAGGATGGCTTGAAAGCCCACATCAAGACCATCGGCCTGTTCAATGCGAAAGCGAAGAACGTCATTGCGCTCTCAGAAATCCTTGTGCGTGATTTTGATGGCGAGGTGCCGGCGGACCGCGATGTGCTGGAAACGCTGCCAGGTGTCGGGCGCAAAACCGCCAATGTCGTCATGAACACGGCCTTCGGCGCGGAAACCTTCGCTGTGGACACCCACATCTTTCGCGTCGGCAACCGGACGGGATTGGCAAAGGGCAAAACGCCGCTGGCCGTTGAAAAACAGCTGGACAAGCACACACCTGCGCCCTTCCGGCTCGGCGCGCATCACTGGCTCATCCTGCACGGCCGCTATGTCTGCAAGGCGCGGACACCGGAATGCTGGCGCTGCATCGTGTCTGATCTCTGCACGTTCAGGTCCAAGACAGAATTGCCGGCTAAACTGTCAAAGATAAAAGGATAGAGGAGTCACGCCATGAAGAACCTGATCCTGTTCACCGCCATTGGGGCGACGCTTGCCGCCAGCCCCGCTATCGCCAAAAAACGCGAGGTGCCTGCGGCCACCACAACAGGCGCTGCCGTCGATTGCATTCCCATTTCCCAAATCCGCGAGAGCCGGGTGCGCAGTGATTCCGTCATTGATTTCCGCACCGGTGGAAACAAATGGTACCGTAACACCCTGCCAAATAGTTGCCCCGCTTTGGGGTTTGAAGAGCGCTTCAGCTACCGGACGTCTCTCAACCAACTATGCGCCGTTGATACCATCGCCGTCCTCCAAACCTTTGGCGGCCATTTGCAGGAAGGCCCGCGTTGCGGCCTCGGGAAGTTTCAGCCCGTTGAACTCGCCAAGCTATCTCGCAAGTAAGGCGAGGCAAATAAACAGCCATTAGGGGTGGCAGCGTCCGCCCGGCTTTGCTAACGGCCTTCTCAAGCACCCGTAGCTCAGCTGGATAGAGCGCTGCCCTCCGAAGGCAGAGGCCAGAGGTTCGAATCCTCTCGGGTGCGCCAGCAACTCAGATACTTAGGAAAAAGCGCGCTAGCCCAGTAAGGCTTTGATCGCCGCAATCGCTTCGCCGGCCTTAGATCCATCCGGGCCGCCCCCCTGCGCCATTTCCGGCTTACCGCCGCCACCCTGACCGCCCAGCGTTTCAACGCCGGTGCGGACAAGATCAACCGCGCTGAAGCGGGCGGTGAGATCATCGGTCACTGTGACGAGCACAGATGCGCGCCCATCATTGACGGTCACGAAGGCTGCAATGCCGGAGCCAAGCTGCTGCTTGGCATCATTGGCGAGGCCGCGCAGTTCCTTAGGGTCCAGGCCGTCGAAGGTCTGCCCGAGGAACTTGATGCCGCCGACGTCCTCGGGTTCCGCTGAACCACCGGCACCGCCCCCCAAGGCCAAGGCCTTCTTGGTTTCGGCCAGTTCCTTTTCCAGCTTGCGGACCGAGTCCGCCAATGCAGCCACCCGGGCGGGCACTTCATCAGGATTGGCGCGCAGCTGTGCGGCCACATCCTTTAGCTTGTCTTCCCGATCCGTTAGCCAGAGGCGCGCAGCTTCACCCGTCATCGCCTCTAAGCGACGAATGCCAGAGGCAACTGCACCTTCCGAAACGATCTTGAACAAGGCAATGTCGCCCAACGCATCGACATGCGTGCCGCCGCACAATTCGACCGAATAGGCGTTGCCCTGCGCGCGCGGGCCCATTGTCAGAACGCGGACTTCGTCGCCATATTTCTCACCAAACAGGGCCAGAGCCCCAGCGGCAATGGCGTCATCCGGGGTCATGAGACGGGTGGTTACGGACTGGTTTCCGCGAATTTCCGCGTTCACTTCTGCTTCGACAACGGCAATGTCCTCAGCAGACAATGCGGCATTGTGCGAAAAATCAAAGCGCAGGCGGTCGGCTGCGACCATGCTGCCCTTTTGGGTCACATGCCCGCCGAGACGGTTGCGAAGGGCTGCATGCAGCAGGTGCGTGGCGGAATGGTTCGCGCGGGTGCGATTGCGCCGGTCGACATCCACGGTCAGCTGGACGGACTGGCCATTCGAAATGGTGCCGCCGTTTACGGTCACATGATGGGCATGAAGGCGGCCGAGCGGCTTGCCTGTGTCTGCAACGGCAGCCGAAAAACCGTTCTCGCCCGAAATCGTGCCTGCATCGCCGGATTGCCCGCCGCTTTCAGCGTAGAAAGGCGTTTGATTGGTCAGGATGATACCGACATCGCCGGAGGCCAAAGTGTCGACACGCTTGCCGTCCTTGATGAGGGCAATGACCTGCCCTTCACCTTGGGTGCTGACATAGCCTGTGAATTCGGTGCTGCCGAGTTCATCTGCAATATCAAACCAGATGTCGTCAGATGCGGTCTCGCCCGATCCCTTCCAGGCGGCGCGGGCCATGGCTTTCTGCTTCGCCATACCCTCATCAAAACCGGCGCGGTCAACGCCCAAGCCCTGAGCGCGCAGGGCGTCTTCAGTCAGATCATAAGGGAAACCGTAAGTGTCGTAGAGCTTGAACGCGACATCGCCGCCAAGCACATTGCCCTGCCCCATATTGGCCGTGGCTTCATCAAGCAGCTTGAGCCCCTTATCGAGCGTCTGACGGAATCGCGTTTCCTCCTGAAGGAGGGTTGCTTCGACCAGTGGCTGTGCGCGGACGAGTTCCGGATAAGCCACACCCATTTCCCCAACGAGCGAGGGCACCAGACGGTGCATCAGCGGGTCCTTGGCGCCAAGCAAGTGCGCGTGGCGCATGGCGCGACGCATGATGCGACGCAGCACATAGCCACGGCCTTCGTTGGACGGGAGTACACCATCGGCAATGAGGAAGCCCGACGCACGCAGATGGTCTGCAATAACGCGGTGAGACGCCTTCATGTCGCCATTGGGGTCGCTCTTGGTCAAGTCACAAGATGCGCCGATCAACGCCTTGAACGTATCGGTGTCGTAATTGTCATGGACGCCCTGCAGCACGGCCGCGATGCGTTCCAAGCCCATGCCAGTGTCGATGGATGGCTTAGGCAGGTTCGTGCGCGTGCCGTCCGCCGCTTGGTCAAACTGCATGAACACAAGGTTCCAGATCTCGACAAAGCGGTCCCCATCTTCATCCGGGCTACCCGGAGGGCCACCGAAGATGTGATCACCATGATCGTAGAAGATCTCGCTGCACGGGCCGCACGGGCCGGTATCGCCCATGGACCAGAAATTGTCGCTCGTTGGAATGCGGATGATGCGGCTTTCCGGAATGCCCGCAATTTTGCGCCAGAGATCAAAGGCTTCGTCGTCCGTGTGATAGACGGTAACGGTCAGCCGATCAGGGTTGAGACCCCATTCTTTAGTCAGTAGCGTCCAAGCCAGCGTGATCGCCTGTTCCTTGAAGTAGTCGCCAAAGGAGAAGTTGCCGAGCATTTCAAAGAAGGTGTGATGCCGCGCTGTATAGCCGACATTATCGAGATCATTGTGCTTCCCGCCGGCACGCACGCATTTCTGGGATGAGGCCGCCGTCGTGTAAGGGCGCGTTTCCAAACCGGTAAAGACGTTCTTGAACGGAACCATGCCCGCATTGGTGAACATCAAAGTCGGATCGTTATGCGGAACGAGCGGCGCGGAGGTCACACGCTCATGTCCGGCAGAACCGAAATATTCGAGGAAGGAACGGCGGATGTCGTTTGTCGAAGTCATAGCCCAAAGCGCTTAGGCGAGGCTCCGCTTCTACTCAAGCATAACAAGGACATCGCCGCATAAGACCCGCCTCTGCACA
>Ga0222712_10003064_pt1 | contig 18576 bp, 15 predicted proteins | sample C33_657DmetaG_FD_165043 | JGI IMG/M metagenome (GOLD analysis project Ga0222712, IMG submission 165043) | Estuarine water microbial communities from San Francisco Bay, California, United States - C33_657D | ecosystem: Environmental > Aquatic > Marine > Unclassified | place: USA: California...
TGTTATTGATCAATCGAAAACCATTTATCATGAAATTTCTTTACCTCTGTTTAATCGTCTTATTTACCTTTTTCTATAGCTCAGTTTCAGCACAAAAACTTTTAAGTTTAGAGGAATCCATCCAATTGGGATTACAAAATCATTATTCGATTCAAATTTCTAAGAAAAGAGAACTGCAAGCATTAAATGATAATACACCGGGTAATGCGGGTTTTTTGCCAACCATCACAGGTACCTTAAATAAAAACTACACCATTTCTGGTTTAGATCAAGAGTTTTTTGGAGGATTAAGAGCACCCTTGGTTCAGAGTGGTGTAAACTCAAATTCGTCCAACGGAGGTTTGGCCATGGTTTGGACCCTATATGATGGCAAGGGAATGTTTATACTCAGAGATCGATTTAAGGAATTACAAAATTTAGGCGCGAAGCAAACCGAGACCGCCATAGAAAACTTGATTTCACTTATATCATCCTCATACTATGATTTAATCAGACAAAATTTACGGGTTAATAATTTCAGAAAGGGACTTGAAATTTCAAATGACCGCTTAAAATTAGCCAAAGATCGATATGAGGTGGGCCAAGGATCCAAAGTGGACTATTACTCTGCGCAGGTAGATTATAACGAGGATAAAGCACTTTTAATTGCCCAAGAACAATCTTATTTAAACACTAAAATTAGCTACAACACTTTATTAGTTAGAAATCACCAAGAAGAATTTAATGTAGATTCAAAAATTGATTTGTTGCCTAAACTAAATCTTCCCGAGTTAAAAGAATTCGCGTTAAAACAGAACCCTACTTTGATCAGCGCACTCCTGACAAAAAAGATTACCGACTTAGACACAAAAAGTATACAGAGTTTACAAATGCCACAAATTGATTTACTCGCCGGTTACAATATGAGCCAAGTAAATAATGGGGCGGGATTTGGAGTTCAAAGAGGAACTAGTGATGTATTAAACTATGGCTTAAGGGCTACGATCAATATTTTTGATGGTTACAACCAGAAGCGCCGAGTTCAAAACGCAAAAATCAATGCTGAAATTGCCCAACTGCAAATTGATGACTTAAAAAATGCGCTTACATCTACCTTAGAAAGAGCCTTTGTAACCTATGAAAATGCATTGAATTTGATTTCTTTAGAGACTGAAAACTATGCCATTGCCAAGCAAAATATTGACATTGCATTTGATCGATTTAAAGTAGGTATCGCAACCTCATATGAATTGAGGGAAGTGCAAAGAAATGCGGTATCAGCTGAAACTAGATTAATTGAAACAAAATTTGCCGCTAAAGCTGCGGAAATAGAGTTGATACGACTGAGCGGAAACTTATTATAATCCGTTTTCCTCCTCGTTCAATTGATTTTGGTATAACTCAAAATAATATCCCTTTCGTTTCATGAGTTGGGCATGATTTCCTGTCTCAACAATCTGACCATCTTGCAATACCATAATCCGATTGGCCAATTTCGCTGAAGACACGCGGTGTGAAATGATTAAACTCGTCTTTCCCACCATGATTTTTTTCAGATTATTCAAAATTTTATGTTCCGTATGAGTATCGACGGCCGACAAACAATCATCTAAAATCAGCATGCTTGGATTTTTTGCAAGGGCGCGCGCGATAGATACTCTTTGCTTTTGACCACCTGAGAGCGTTACGCCACGTTCCCCTAAAATCGTTTCAAATTGGCCCGGAAATTCCATGATATTTTCATATACATCCGCCATTTTAGCTGCCTGCATTATTTGTTCCGTTGGCATTCCATCTTGACCAAAACTAATATTTTCAGCAATCGTCGTAGAAAATAAAAACACATCTTGGGGTACATAGGCAAGTGCTTTTCGCACATGTTTAATGTCCCAATCTTTCAGCGAAACACCGTCCAACAATAGATCACCGCTGCTAGGATCATAAAATCGAGCCATCAATTGGGCCAATGAACTTTTACCAGATCCGGTGGTCCCCAATAGGGCGACAGATTCGCCTGATTTAATTTCAAAAGTAATTTGTTTTAAAATTTCGCGATCAGATCCGGGATAAGTAAAACTTACATTCTTAAATTCCCAATTTCCAGAGATAGGTTTGGAAATTTGTTGGCCTATTTCCAATTCAGAATGGGCTTGTAAAAATTCGTTAATTCGTTTTTGGGAGGCGGCTGCCCTTTGGATTTGAGAGCTAGTCCAACCCAACGCAGTCACGGGCCAAGTCAGCATAAATACATACATAATGAATTCGGTAATATTACCCACGGTAATTTCACCGGCCATGACTTCCTTTGAGCCTATATAAACAACTAATAGCGTACTAAATCCAACCAGTAAAGAAATTAAAGGCGTGAATAAAGAGTCTACTTTAACTAAATCCAATGATTTTTTACGATAATTTGCCGATGCATCAGCAAATTGCTGGCCCGAATGATATTCCCTGACAAATGACTTTAGTACTCGGATACCGGAGAATGCTTCTTGGGCTAGTGTAGAAATCGAGGATAATCCCGCTTGAATCTCCTCCGATTTTTTCATCACAATCGAATTAACGTAGTAAATACTGAGGGATAAAATAGGCAATGGCAATAATACATACCACATTAAAGTCACATTTACTTTGGCCATATAATAAATCACAAGGGCAAAAACGGTAATCAAATTAAACCCATACATAATGCTAGGGCCCACATACATCCGAACTTTACTAACATCCTCCGAAATCCTAGCCATTAAATCTCCGGTGTTTTGCTTTCGATAAAAGGATAAGGGTAAGGTTTGATAATGGGCATAAATCTCATTTTTCATTTCATATTCAATGTGTCTGGACATGACAATTAAAGTTTGTCGAATCAAAAACAAAAATATACCCTTAATGAAAGCCATTAAGACAATTAAACCCCCATAATAAAATAAAGTGGATGCAAATACCTCATAGAAAACAGATTGCAATGCAAAGCCTTTGAATAAAAAATAAACATCGATCGTTTCAGTAACCAGATCCAAGGCATATCGGACCAATTGGGCAGGGACTACCCCAAAGAAATTAGAACAAAAAGTGAAAAATATGCCAAGAAATAAATGCCATTTATACTTCCAAAAATATTTATTTAAATGACCTAATGCTCCCATGCTAATTTTATAGACAACAAATATAGGGGCTTTATAAATTAAAATCCTTAATTTTGTGCTTTCAAATTATTAGAACGCTCTTTATTTACGGATGGTAAACAGAAGATTACTTCGGGTTAAAGCATTTCAACAAATGTACGCCTACTGGACCCAAGAACGGGCACAACACCAATTGGCGTTTGACGAGTTGACGTACATTTTCTTACCCGACCTATCCTTAATGATTGTCAAAGAGGAACAAATGCCTCGTTTAGAAGGACTTAGGAAATTAGCCGAAATCCAATTAACCGAATTTTTCCAAGGTATTCCTACCGAAGAATCGATCCCCGAAGAGTCCATGAAAGCTGCTCAGTTGGTGTATAAGAAATATCAAATCAGTACGAAAAAGATCGCTGAAAAGCTCAAAAAAGATATGGTTTCAGAAGTGGAAGCCATCAATAACACGTACTTGAAAATTTTATTTTACTTACAATCTCTTTCTGAAATCGCTCAATGGGATGAAAACAGAAGGCTTTTAGAGAACAACACCAAAACATCTTTATTTAAAAACAATAAAATACTAGCCGTATTTCCTAAATGGAAATCTTTGCAGGTTGCATTTAAAGAAAATCATATCGGTTGGTCAGAAGATGAAGAAACTAGATTGAAAAAATTATTTATTGAAGCGATTCTAGTCGACCAAACTTTTTTAGCTTATTTACCCAATGCAGGTAAAAATTTCGAAGATGATTTAGAAATCATCAAATATATTTTGAAAAACTTTCTGTTAAAACATCCTAGCATGACAGAATTTTTTGAGGAAAAAGATTTAAATTGGAATTTAAATAAGGACGTTGTTAAGAGTATGTCAACCAAAACTTTCAAAATTGAGGCTTTGGAAGATTTAAGTTTGCAACCATTAGCCCTACAGTGGGAAGATGATAAAAGCTTTTTTGAAGGTTTATATGAGTTCACATTAGATTCAGATAAAGATTTAAACGGCTGGGTGGAAGCGCAAACGAAGAACTGGGAGTCAGATAGATTAGCAATGACCGATTTTATACTACTTAAAATGGCGGTTGCTGAAATGATTAAATTCCCTAGCATACCCGTTAAAGTTAGTATTAATGAATACATTGAATTAGCAAAAAACTATTCCACTCCTAAGTCGGGGCAGTTCATCAACGGAATATTAGATGAAATCTCGATTCGACTCATGAGCGAAAAAATTATACAAAAATCAGGTCGAGGATTAATCGACATAGCCAGTTAATAATATGAGTAGATCTTCTAAAACCCTATGGGCATTTATCGTGGGTGCTGCAGCCGGAGCGGTTGTCGGAATTTTATATGCACCAGACAAAGGTGAAAACACACGAAACAAACTGTATTTTCAACTAAATAAATACAGGGACCAATTAAAGTCATTGATTAATGACATTGTGGATGGTAAAGAAATACCAGATTCAATGGCTAAATCTGAAGGCAAAAAAGTAGTTAACGACACAAAGGTGAAAGCCGAGAAATTATTGGAAGATGTCGAAAAAATGATGAGTCAAATTAAATCGAAACCTTAATTCAATGCGAGGATATCTTTTTTTGATCATTTCATTTTTCTTTCTTGTTTCATCTTGTAAAAACAAGCAAAAAGAGCGCTTAAATGCTCCAGAAAATGCTTTACCCATTGACTTGCGTCCATCTCTTGAAAAGAAACCAAAAATGGTTTTTGAGCAGCCTATTGTTTATTTAGGAAGGATTACCGAGGGTGACTCCATCTCGTATACATTTCATTTCAAGAATAAAGGAAACCTTCCTTTGAAAATCCTATCAGTTAATGCCTCATGCGGTTGCACAACACCCAAATGGAGTCAAGAATTAGTTCAGCCCGGAAAAAAAGGATTTATAAAAGTTATCTTTGATTCCAAAGGCAAGCAAGGAAAAGTTAAAAAAACGGTCACGGCATATTGCAATACATTGCCAGCAGATAATACAGTCGCATTTAAAATAGAAGTTTTACCCAAAAGAAATTCAAACTAATCCCTTACCCATATGCTAATCTTACAAGCAGGAAACCCCCAAATGATGCAAATAATCCTTTTTGGAGGTATATTTGTTGTGTTTTATTTTTTTATGATTCGTCCGCAACAAAAAAAAGCGAAGGAAGCCAAAAAATTTATTGAAGAATTAAAAACTGGAGACAAAGTGGTAACCATCGGTGGAGCTCATGGAACCATCGTTACCATCAGAGAAAAAACAGTTATCGTTGAAGTAGATTCAAGCAAAGGTGTTAGAATTGTTTTTGAAAAAACAGCTATCTCAAAGGATGCCTCGTCAAGATTAACTGAAGAATAATAAATGACTCATAACCTGATCCCTTTTATTGGTGTTACAGGTGGAATTGGATCCGGCAAATCGATGATTTGTCGGATTTTTTCTTGCTTAGGAATTCCTATTTTTGAGGCAGACAAAGAAGCAAAAACCATTTTAAATGAAAATGAAATTGTTAAAAAATCAATCAAAGAATTGCTAGGGAACCAGGCTTATACAGAAAATGAAGTTTATAATCCAACATGGGTGCGAGTAAAAATTAAAGAAGATCCCAGATTAATCGCGGCAATTAACTCCATCGTGCATCCTGCCGTCAGACATAAAGCCATTGAATGGCAATTAAGCCAAAAAAATAAGCCTTTTCTAGTATATGAAAGTGCCTTGATACATAGTAAAAATAAGCCTGAAATAATCACTAAATTAATTGTAATCAAAGCCGACAAAGCGGACCGCATAAAAAGAATAAACATGAGAGATTCATTGCACCCAACCGACATTCAAACAATCATGGCAGTCCAACCCAGTGAAGAAACTTATTTGAACCAAGCTGATTACATCATTAAAAACAGCAATAATGATTTAATTTGGCCGCAAGTTGAAAAAATATACAAATCCATTACTGGCTTGACATAGGGATCTACCCTAATTTGATTTTGGAATTATAGGCATATACCTTAACTTGCACCATGGAAAATTTTATTGTTTCGGCTCGAAAATATAGACCCACAACCTTCGACTCCGTGGTAGGTCAAGCGCATATCACCACTACATTAAAGAATGCGATCAAGTCAAATCATTTAGCCCAAGCATTTCTTTTTTGCGGACCTAGGGGAGTTGGTAAAACAACCTGTGCGCGAATTTTAGCCAAAACAATCAATTGTGAGAATTTAAACCCAGAAGGCGAAGCGTGTGGAAAATGCGCTTCATGTCATTCTTTTCAAGAAAATACATCCTTAACGATTCACGAATTAGATGCGGCATCCAATAATTCAGTGGATGATATTAGAAATTTAATCGACCAAGTAAGGTACCCACCTCAAAGTGGTCGATACAAAATATACATCATTGACGAGGTGCATATGCTATCTCAAGCTGCCTTCAACGCCTTTTTAAAGACCTTGGAAGAACCGCCATCCTATGCTATTTTCATCTTAGCTACGACGGAGAAACATAAAATCATCCCGACCATACTTTCTCGTTGCCAAATTTTCGACTTTAATCGAATTCAATGGAAAGACATGGCCCAACACTTGGCCCATATTGCCGAAAAAGAAAATATTACAGCCGAGCCTGCCGCATTAGAACTAATTTCGATTAAAGCAGATGGAGGACTAAGAGATGCGCTGTCGATGTTTGACTTGAATGTCACATTTTCGGTCGACAATTCATTAAGATACAAAGATGTTTTAGAAAACCTACACATATTAGATAGCGATTATTATTTTACCTTGACAGACCATTTGGTATACCAAAACCATACTGAGACACTTTTATTAGTGGATGAAATTATGCGAAAAGGTTTTGATGGACATCAATTCATTAGTGGTTTAATGGAACACTTCAGAAACTTACTTTTCGCTAAAGATCCCAAGACGCTCGAGTTGATGGAATTAAGTAATGAGTCTAGAAATAAATTTGCCACCCAAAGTGAAAAGACACAAACCTCCTTTTTACTTTCAGCCATGAGTATTTGCTCTCAATGTGAAATTCATTACAAAAGCGCAAAAAACCCTAGACTGCATTTAGAACTTAGCCTTTTAAAAATAAATTACCTACCCTCCTTATTCAAACCAAACAATCTAGTTGCCACGGAGGGCGCTTCCGGAAAAAAGTCTGAGTCCCCAGTTGGCACAACGGGGACTTCAACCAATGAAACTTTAGTACCCCCCAACGTGATCGTTCCAGCGAAAGAGAAAATAGCTCCTGTTACGCCTACAGAAATCCCTTCTGATTTACAGTCGGAAGCCGCCATAGAAACCGAAGCGATGTCAGAGCCGACCGCATTTTCACCTATTGTAGCGTTGGCGGAGGACATTGATATGTCATATTCAATTCCAGAGGAAATGACAACCATTACCACTGAAGCACCTGCATCAGAAACTGCAGTACCCAAAAGTCCTAGCCCTACTTCAGGATTAAGAAGTGCAAAAAATATTCTAGATACAAAAATTGACCCAAGTGAAAAAAACGCACACTCCGAATATCATGCAGGTCAGGAAGTAAAAGAAATTACATTGGAAGAATTGCAAAGTGAGTGGACACAAATTGCCGATAATTTCAAAAAGGCTAATTTGATTAATAAATATGTCATGATGAATAGGCCGATTCAATTGATCGCAAATTCCATTCATATATCATTTGAAAACGAAGTTCAAATGCAACAATTCAACGAAAATATTAGGTTAGAATTATTGACTACGTTGAGAACTAAATTGAAAAATCATTTGATTGACATCGAGTTAGATATGGTCGAGCAAGAAAAAAATGATAAAAAGATGTTGTATACTCAATCAGACAAATACAATTTCTTAGTCGAAAAACACCCTGTCATTTCAGAATTAAAGCAAAGATTTGGGCTTGACCACGAATTTTAGCTTAGCGAATTTGCCCATTTCCTTTCACTACCCACTTCTCTGTGACTAATTTTTCAAGTCCAAAGGGCCCTCTCGCATGTAGTTTTTGAGTGGATATACCCACCTCGGCACCCAGTTCAAAAACACCTCCATCGGTAAAGCGCGTGGACGCATTCCAGTATACAGCTGCTGCATCCACAGAGGCTAAAAATAGATTTGCTTCGGATTCATCTGAACTGATTATGGCTTCAGAATGCCTTGAGGAATACCTTTCGATGTGAAGCAAAGCCTCATTTAAATTTTGAACTACTCGAATGGAACAAGCAAAATCCAAAAATTCTCGACCAAAATCAGCATCTTCCGCCTTCTGTAAATAAGGATAATTTAGATCAGCTAACGCCTTAAATGAAATTGCATCCGCATAGATCTTCACCTTATATTTAACTAATTCATTGGCAGATTTTGTCAAAAAATCAAGGACAATCGATTCGTGCAATAAGATAGTATCCAGCGAATTGCAAACAGAGGGGCGACTAACTTTAGCATTGACAACGACGGAAACAGCCATCGCGATATCAGCCGTTTTGGCAACATAAGTATGGCAAACACCAGCTCCTGTTTCAATGGTAGGCACCAACGATTCTCTTCGAACACGCTGAATTAAAGCCTTAGATCCTCTTGGAATAATGACATCTACATATTTTACAGCGTTCAATAAGGTGGAAACATGCTTGCGGTCGGTAGGTAATAGCCGAATTAAATCAGGGGAAAGTCCTGCCGAAATAAGTGCTCGATGAATCAATTGAACTAAAATAGAATTTGTGTGCCAAGCATCCGAACCTCCTCTTAATATAGCTGCATTGCCCGACCTAATACAAATTGCTGCGACATCCACGGTAACGTTGGGCCTGGATTCGAAAATTACGCCAACCACCCCCAGAGGCACGGATATTTTTGTTAATTTTAAACCATTGGCAATTACTTTATCGCTTAACGTTTGCCCTGTAGGATCCGTAAGTTTCGCTACTTCATGTAAACTTTGGGACAAGTTAATAATTCGATCTGAATTCAAAAGTAAACGATCCCTCATAGGATCATCTGCGGAAATCGAGGCTAAATCCCTTTCATTTTCAGCGATAATTAATGCTGAGTTCTCAAGTAATAATTGGGCTAATGAGAATAAAACTTCATTTTTCTTTTCAGACGTGGCTAAAGCCAATGAGGTAGAGGCTCCTCTAGTTAAAGCTAATTGCTCAATAATTTCATTCTCTGAAAAAGACATAGTCAATTATTTATTGATTAAGATTTGACCCAGCAACATCATTAAAAATCATATCCAAAAGTCAAATAGGTAATCGGAGGTTTCACTTCGCCATTATCGATTCCAAAGGCATAATCAAATTTGATGAAATAGCCTAGCAAATTAGCCCGTGTACCCACCCCATATCCAAACAAAAATGGATTTCTGAAATCTGTCACTGTTGCCTTAAAAGGATTCGTCCCACCACCGTAGACATTGGTGTTAAATCCATTCGTTCGAGAAAAAGGATTAGTACCCGTCCAAGCACTACCTATATCGGTAAATCCAACAAACTGAAATGAATTCATGAACCTAGATTTTGAAAAATCGGGACTTAACAACGACTTAAGAGGAATCCGAAGTTCTAAATTGACCAATAAATGACTATTTCCTGACAGCTTATTCATATTAAAACCCCTCAATGACGTAGCAAAATCACTCATAAACACATCCCTTTGCGCGATGCCTTGAATACCTAAAGGATTCTCCTTATTTCTAGAATCTGTATTGATAAATAACCAATTATCCATGCCACCTAAAATGGTTTGTCGAGCCGCAGCACCAACCGCATGAGAAGCTGAAATTCGACTGGCTAATAAAAAAGTATTGGACAGTTTAAGGTAATGGCGCGCGTCAATTTTAAATCGATTAAAACCCAAACCATTCGTTAATCCCAATTGGTTTTCTGCTGACACATTCATCCTAAAACCAGTTCTCAAATTTTCTGCCCAATGAATCGTATTATCAAATGTATACTCCAGTTTTGTTCCACCATAAGTAGCTAAATCTTCTGGCGTGGCTAAATTAAATTGATCGAAAGCCCTATTCGATGTAAATATCCCTGAAAAAGACAATTTGCTTGACAGATCAAATGGATAAACTGCTTTAATTTCCAACCGATTAAATCGTATTTTTTGAGAATACGTTTCAGTCTGCTGATCTAATACCTTACGATCAAACCTAGCAAACCAGTCGATTTTTTTAGCCAAATAAGCATACTCAGCCCATAAATCAGTATTTTTTAAATTTGAAGTAACAAATATCCCTGTTCGTACTAAATGATTTTCTAGTAAATCATTCATCTTAACCTCAAAAGAATAGCCTAATCCCCTCACTGGGTCAACTTTAAAATTACCTTCCGAATTATTAATGACAAAAGAATTTTGATATTCAATTGGCCCTGTCAATTTTCCTGGTTCCTTCCGAAGCCTCAAACTCGCTTGGCGATCTAAACGTGCTTTTTTCAATTCTGCATTTCGCTTATCACGAGCAGTTAAGTTCTGATTTAACGTACTATACGCTACCGAGTCTTGAATAGTTAGGTCCGCATTTTGATTGCTATCTAACGTAGGAATCCATTGGCTCGTCTGAAGATTAAAAATTACGTCCGTTGGCATATACTGTATTTTATCCGTCAAATTATCCCGACTTTTAAAAACAATTTTGTCCTTGACCCAATCAAAACTATCCCAAGTACCCGTACGAATGGGATTAAAAGAAAATTTATCCGTATTGATGTGATAGGAAACCAATTCGTTTCCAGAATATTGCTTCACCAAAAGATAGATTGAACTATCAGAAACAGCCCTCAGATTAAAATAATCTCCTTTATGCGAGAAGACTCTTTGTACTTTTGAAGGCTCATCAGCTCGCCAACGATACAAAGATTTGATCCCATCTTTGGCCAAATTATTTTGCAAAGTATCATCATAGCGATCGGAAACATAATATAAATCCCCGTTAGTTCCTACCCAGTGCGCCTCCGTTTCATCATATGCATCTTGAGTAATAGGAGAAAAACGATTTCGCTTTAAATCATAAATCCCAACATCCACTTGGCCATTTCGAAGGGTACGTACCAGCATTCGTTGCGCATTACTAGATAATTCAAAATCTAAAAATTGCCAATCCCCTAGACTCTTACGAGCTTCCATCCGAATGGAATTTCTTTTATCGGTTAATGGAGCAAAAGTCTGCAACCATGATTTACCTTCATTCTGATATAAAATAGAAAGGCTATTCGTCTTTGACCAAAAAACAAGAGGTCCTTTCCCATTTGAAATTCGCAATGGATCCTTTAACCCCGTTTTAAATATTTCATTCGTCTTCTTAGTCTTCAAATTCATGAGTTGAATTTGAAATTTGCCTGATTCATCGATCACATAAGCCAACCAATTTCCATCGGAACTAACTTTGAAATCGCGCAACACTTCTCCCCGATTCAATTCTTTTTGAATTAATTCAGTGATGCCTTGAGTCGCCACCGTATTTACGTCATACTGCTTAGATTCAGATAAATAAAATTCATACCATTCCTTCAAAAACTTAGCAAATGGCCTACGCAATGTACTCGAAATACTAGATTGATCATTGCGAATGATGCGCGTTAAATTCAAAATATTGCCAACGGGCTGCTTGCCATATGTTTTGGCAATATAATTCCAAATGGATTGACCCAATAATTCAGCCTCCTTACCTCTTGCCAAGGAAGGCTTCCTCACTTTATTCGATGAAACAACTTGATACATATATTGATTCATCTCAGGTGAATCACCAAAAGCAACGTAGGCTGAAATTCCAGCTAAATACCATTCAGGAAGACTTAGCAACAGTGAATTTTGCAAAACATCCTTTATGCTACCCCCATAAAGCATATCATGCACATATACTTTAGAAATTTCTTTGATTAAGTTTTTTCGGAAGTTCGTAAAATCCTCACTAAATGAAATTTCAAATCTGAATTTGGATAAATTTTCATTCTCCACTTCATCCGGATTGTCTAAACTGATTCCACTATTTGACTGTAAAAGTTCAGATTGAGACGGATAAACAAATATTTTAGTTTTCTGAAAAGGAGTGTAACTAAGTAATTGTGTGATTTTCTGAAAATCACTTTCTGCAAATTGAATAGTCGTTTTGGCTAAATTTTCATTTTTCCCAAAATAATACACTTCAAAATTTTGGCTTGAAAAAAAATGCCATGCAAACTTTTGGTATTGAATTCGAGTCTTGTCAAATGGTCTTTGCGATGGATAAAAATCTTGCGCAATTAAACTTGTGCAAAAGTTCGCCAACAATAAAACCAATATGTATTTAAATATAAGACGCATTTAGGGAAACTCAGAAAATCAAATTTAACGATTTAAATGGAAAATAAATGATTAAATCGCCGAATTGATGCATCAGGATGAACCATTTTTTTTCCTTGAAGTTCACTCACAAATTCATTGGCAAAATAAGGAATTAAAGAAACCCCTTTTGAGCCAAATCCATTAAAAATACCGACCGGTTTTTCTGGATGCATGCCGACAAAAGGCCTTCGATCTTGAGTAGCTGGTCTAATACCGACCATTTTCTCTAGTTCAATGTAATCGTTGACTTTGAATTGGGCCAACTTATCTTTCAATTCCTCATGGGCAGAGACCGTTGGCTCAGATCCAAATTCATCCCAACGATAAGTTGCACCAACTTTAAATGAATCCTGTCCAATGGGCAACAAAAATCCATTTTTATTTAAGATAAAAGATGGGTCTGCTTGAGCCGTTTTAATTTTTAGTAATTCTCCCTTAGCCGGCAAAAAATTCAAACATGACCACAAAGGATTTTTCATCCCATGAAATCCCTCACAAAATATAACATGAGAAAAAGTAGAAATATCTGTTTGGCCCATAACATACTCTTTGTCAAAAAACACACCCATCTCACGAAAAAAGAATTGAGATGAACGTAACAAATTGGGCACATCCACCCAGCCAGATTTTTTCACCCACACTCCATCTGATTTCCAATCCAAAAATTCATTGTCGATATCGGCTCGCCTGGCGTTCAACCAATCAGCCATTTCTGAATTGGCAAAGGGCCGAAATAATGGCATTGAGAAAAAAAAGGAGGCATTTAGTTTTTTTTCAAGCGCCTGATAATAGGGAAATAAATACGTAAAGATTTCATCCGCTAACCAGGTAGTCTCTAGTTTTCGACCTGTAATCGGATTGAAAATACCACCTGCAGCATTTGAAGATGTAAAATGCGTAGGACTAGAATCCCAGATCTGGAATTCAATATTTTGTTGATGTACATGATGGGCTAATATCGTGCCAGCCAAACCATGGCCCACAATCAAAACAGATTTATTTGATTTCACGTTGGACTCTTCGTACTTGTTCTAAAACAAACTCTACTTGTTCATCCATACTCCTAAAAGAAGTATCAAGATCAATCGCGTCAAAAGCGCGTTTTAAAGGGCCTTCACTCCGATTCGAATCTATTTCATCACGCTTCCGCAAATTTTCAACAATTTCTTCCAGTGGTAAATCTTCCCCTTTTTGCAAAAGCTCTAACTTTCGTCTTTGAGCGCGTATATGAGGTTCAGCAGTCATAAATATTTTCAATTCAGCCTGCGGAAAAACAACGGTACCTATATCTCGGCCATCCATTACAATCCCTTTTTTCTCCCCCATTTTTTGTTGGAGCGCAACCATCGCGTGACGAACGATTGGCAAAGCGCTCACTTGGCTAACCATATCCGAAATAAACATCATTCTTATTTCGCTTTCGACATTTTCACCATTTAAATACGTATCAGAAGATTGTTTAGCAGGATTAAAAACAAAAGTTATTTCAATTTCTTTAAGCGCATTGGCCACTTGAATTAAATCCAATAAAGAGATTTCATTGCGATGAAAATACAAGGCCACTGCTCGATACATAGCACCAGAATCCACAAAAGCATAATGCAAAACAGCTGCTACGTGACGAGCCGTTGTGCTTTTTCCACAAGAAGAAAATCCGTCTAATGCGATGACTATTTTTTTTGACATAATTAAATAAAAGCATTAATGGCCTCAAAACAAGCACTGGGAGCTTCATATTGCCCCTGATGACCTACGTCCTGTAAAATTACTAATTTATGTTGGGCTTTATCTTGCAAAACCTCTTTAATTAAATCGGTGGAAATTAATGTATCCTCACTCCCCTGAATAAATAAAAAAGGAATTTTGGTTTTGGCTAAAAACAACTGGTAATCAGGCCTATTTTTCATCGCGATGGAAGAAGCAATTAAGCCATCCTTTGATAAATTTTGGTACCGAGCAATCAAATTACTCAGTAATTCGGCATGAGTAGCGGCAAATTTTGGTGCAAACAAATTAGGTACAAATGGACCCAAAAAATCTTTAACTGAATATTTTTTCAAAAATTCAATGGTACGTTCGCGCCCCAGTTTTTTCTCCTCCGTATCAGCCCATGGATTTGAATGAAGCATCACAACGTGATGAATTTGACTAGAAAATTGTTCGGCCATGGCTAAGGCGACATAGCCGCCCATCGAGTGACCTACTAAAATGAATTTAGTGTTTCCTGGTAAATCTGACATGATTTTAATGGCATAATCTTTAATATCTAGGCAATCCGTCCAGGTAGAATAGTCGACGACTATGCATTCAAAAGGCCAAGAAAACAAAAGTAAAAAATCAGACCATACGCGTAGGTCTTCCCCAAATCCGTGTAATAAAACGAATTTAGCAGGCATCTTAATAATACGTATTTAACAATCCCAAAATGGTGAAAAGCAAACCGATAAAGGCGGAAATACCTCCGATTAAACCTAGTCCAAACACACTAAGTACGATACCAATCACTAATAATGTAACCCCTATTTTCAATCGAGGCTCCCAATGACTAGCACCCGACTTTTTTTCAGCCCTTTTATTTTGAGCCTTAAATTTTCGAATAGTTTGTACCACTTCTTTTTGGTGCAAATGCTTTTGAATCTTTACATCTTTTTTAGCAGCGGAATGTCTTGATGAAGTTTGAATGTTTTCTACATCACTCGATTGATTTGAAGACGCAATCTCCAAGGATGGAGTCAAAAAAGAAGATTGAGTAGGTATGAATGTAGAACGACTGGCCAATAATTGGGGCTCTTTGGGGTCGACGACAACACTCAGACTCCTAAAATTTGAAAAATAACCTTTAGTGCGTGAGCAAGAGCTTACACTAAGAAAAAGTAAAAAGGGAATGATTAAAAATTTAAATTTAAGCGACATGATCAATTTGATGGAAAACTGTGCGTTCAAACTTAGTTTTAGCATATGTTAAATCAACTTTAAAATCCTTCAAATTTTCTTGAGATGGAATTTCGTACATCGCGTCATTCATGATGGCTTCCATGATAGACCTTAAACCTCTGGCTCCTAATTTAAATTGCATCGCCTGCTCCACTAAATAGCTCAACGCTTCCTTAGAGAAACTTAATTTAACGCCCTCCATATCAAAAAGCTTGCTATATTGTTTGACAAGCGCATTTTTGGGTTCCGTTAAAATAGACAATAAAGCTACACTATCTAAAGGATTCAAATAAGTAATCACTGGAAGTCGCCCTAATAATTCAGGAATCAATCCAAATGATTTTAAATCTTGGGCCGAAACATATTTCATGATTTGATCTTGTTCAAAAGACTTATGAAACGTGTCATCTCCTGAAAAACCAATCGGCCTAGCGTTCAATCGTTTGGCAATATGTCTTCCAATTCCATCAAAAGCACCGCCACAAATAAATAGGATGTTTTCCGTATTGACCGCAATCATTTTTTGATCCGGATGCTTTCGTCCCCCCTGAGGTGGAACATTAACAATGGAACCTTCCAATAATTTCAATAAAGCTTGTTGGACCCCTTCGCCAGAAACATCGCGAGTAATGGATGGATTATCAGATTTTCTAGCAATTTTATCAATCTCGTCGATGAACACAATGCCGCATTCAGCTTTAGCCACATCATAATTAGCCGCCTGTAAAAGTCGGGTTAAAATCGTCTCCACATCCTCACCTACATAACCAGCCTCCGTAATCACGGTGGCGTCAGCAATACAAAATGGCACTTGAAGCCGTTGGGCTAATGTTCTGGCCAAATATGTTTTTCCGGTACCGGTCTCCCCTACCATCAATATATTTGACTTCTCAATCTTCACTTCGTCATTTGATGCTGGTTGCATCAAACGTTTATAATGATTGTATACGGCCACAGAAAGATGTTTTTTTGCTTCATCCTGCCCGATCACATACTCATCTAAATACGCTTTTAAATCTTTAGGTTTAACTAATTCAAACTTTTTATCTGATGTTTTTTCCTTGCCTTCTGACCCCAACTCCTCCTTAACAACCTCATATCCTTGCTGCAAGCAATTATTGCAAATATGGCCTTCTATTCCAGACAGTAACATGCCCACTTCATTTTTCGAACGACCACAAAAAGAGCAATTTATTTTTTTAGTTGCCATGAATTAGACAGTCCGAGTTAAAATTTCATCAATCAAACCATATGCTTTGGCTTCTTCTGATTTCATCCAATAATCTCGATCGGAATCTTTTTCAATTTCCTCAAATGATTTACCAGAATGTTTCGCTAAAATTTCATACAATTCTTGACGTATTTTAACAATTTCTCTAGCTGTAATTTCGATGTCACGTGATTGTCCTTGCGCCCCACCCGATGGTTGGTGAATCATAATTCTCGCATGCTCTAAAGCTGAACGCTTTCCGGCAGCACCACCTGCCAACAAAACAGCACCCATAGAGGCTGCTAAAGAAGTACAAACCGTAGAAACATCTGGACGTATGTAATTCATCGTATCGTAAATACCTAAACCTGCATAAACGGATCCTCCTGGGCTATTGATGTACATCACAATGTCTTTTTTGGCGTCCGTAGATTCCATAAAAAGCAATTGGGCCACGATGATATTGGCCATATAATCATCCACAGGCACGCCCATAAATATAATGCGATCCATAATTAACCTAGAGAAAACATCGATTTGAGCGAAACGCATGGGGCGTTCCTCAATGATGTACTGGGTCATGTCTTCAATTTGATGAATGGGGCGATCGCCAATATTATTCATGTATTGGTCAACAGCAAGGCCGTTTAAACCTCTATGATGCACGGCATACTTACGAAACTCTTCTCCAGATAAATCCTTAGGAATCATGATATTTTTATTTAAGATTCAAATCTACAATTTTTCGAGTTAAAAATTGACATGCACTTAACCGAAAAACTACTATGATAGTTCACAGAAAACCCCGCAAAAACGGGGCTTCCTAAAAAAAAATTTAAAACTTATAGAGCGGCAGCTATTGCTTTAAATTTATCCACATCTATTTTGCTTGTTTTGAAAGAAATATTCTCAACAATCGCATTGGACACTTTATCCGCAAAAGCTTGATTGTATAGGTTCATGAAATTATCTGATTTAGACTTATCACTTAAATAGCCCATCGCAATTTTTTCAATCATTTCTTCGATGCCAGGCTGATCTGATGACAAATAACCACCAAATTGCTGACGCACCATATCTTTAGCTTTTTCTACAACCTCAGCATATTCCACTTTAACTTCAAATTTATCAGCAACAGAGTTCTTAATTAAATTCCAACGAATATCCTTCTTCACATTATCAAAATCTTTCTCTATATCATCAGCATTAAATTTACCCTCATTGATACGAATAAGCCACGTCTTTAAAAAAGCATCTGGAAGGTCAATTTTAATTTGATCCAATAAAGCCTTCTCCGCATCTATTTTCAATAAATAATTAGCTTCTCGCTTATAATTTTCATCTACTATTTTAACCAACTCTTCTCTAAACGTTTTTTCATCTGAAGCCTTGCCAGCACCTAATACTTTATCAAAAAATTCTACATTTAATTCAGAAGGAATTTGGCGAGTAATATCTTCCACCACATAGGTCACCTCTCCTTTTAAATCAGCAACTTCATCTTCCTTCTTTCCCGTGGCCAATGCCAAAGACTTATCATCCACAAACACCTTATCGATGTCAAATTTCAATGTATCGTCTTTTTTAGCACCCAAAAATATTTTCTTAGACTTGTCCTTAATGGCATGCAATGGAATGGCAGATTTCTCAACCCAATCCCCCTGTGTAAATGTTCCAAAAACTAAATCGCGATCTTCTACCGTATCCGGATGTGTTTGCTCACCAAATTGCTTTTTAAAATTTTCAATCGTCTCTTCGATTTCCTTTTTCTCAGCTTTGATTTCGTAAGAAGTAAGTGATTTGATTTTTGACAAGTCAACCGTAAAATCACCATGAAATCCTAAATCATAATGAAAGGTGAATTCAGTGTCTTTTTCCCAATCGATGGAATCGGTTTCCTCCACCGCAGGAAGTGGCTCGCCGACTAAATTCAATTTATTTTCTTTGATATAATCACTTACCGTATGACCTAATAAATGATTGATTTCCTCGACAA
>Ga0222712_10003065_pt1 | contig 18574 bp, 26 predicted proteins | sample C33_657DmetaG_FD_165043 | JGI IMG/M metagenome (GOLD analysis project Ga0222712, IMG submission 165043) | Estuarine water microbial communities from San Francisco Bay, California, United States - C33_657D | ecosystem: Environmental > Aquatic > Marine > Unclassified | place: USA: California...
TGGATGCTAGTCGTAACGAGTCATTTAGCCTGACATTTCCAGAATACACAGATCTAAGAACGTATGTTACTACCTGAAAAAATATGTATATTACCATGGATTAGTATTGAAACTAGTCCTATAGGCACGGCTCGACCTTGCTGTCTTGCTAAAGATGAAATAGTAGACGGTCAAGGTGTTAAGTACGACCTCAACACTCACACCCTAGCAGAAATATATTCTAGTGAATATATGCAGAACCTACGCAAGGATTTCTTAGCAGGTAATAAACCAAAAACGTGTCAACGCTGTTGGGACGAGGAAGCCGCTGGACGTGTAAGTAAAAGAATGAACAGTCGAATTAGACTAAAGGAGTACTATGATAGAGTTGATTGGAATAATCTTAACCCTGATCAGTTGTGGTTTATTGATCTTAAGCTCGGTAATATTTGTAATCTTAAATGTCGTATTTGTGGGTCTTGGAGCAGCAGTCCCTGGGCTCAAGAAGAAATAGCCTACATACCGGGTATTAAGAAGAAAGAACATTTAGCCTATACCTATTTAAAGCAAGGTGCCTGGCCTAGAGAAAATCCTCAGTTCTGGGATAACCTCAGATCTTTACTGCCAAATATTAAGTACTTTGAATTCACAGGTGGTGAACCATTTTTAATTAAAGAACATTTTGAGCTATTACAATATGCAGTTGACAATGGTTATAGTAAAGATATTGAAATACACTATAATACCAATGGTACTGTATTTCCAGATGCCGCTGACCTTTGGAAACAATTTAAGCACGTTGAGATTGCCTTTAGTATAGACAACATAGGTCCAAGATTTGAATATGAACGTTATCTTGCTAAATGGGATGAAGTAATTAATAACCTAGCTAAGTTTACAGACTTACGTAGTAACAAACTTTCAACACAATTATGTACCACCATTAATGTACAGAATGTTTACTATTTGCCAGAGATATGCGATTGGATCAACACTCAATCATTTGATCATATTTACTTTAATATGTTACATGATCCCTGGCACATGTGTATTAGTCGCATGACTGAACAGGCAAAACATTTAGTTATTAGTAAGCTAACTTCTGCACAATTTGAAGCTAGTCATCGTACTGAGATTATGCGTATCATTAAGTTTATTGAAAATGGCCAGGGCAGTGACGGTCGAGAATTCTTACGTAAAATGCAACAGGCTGACGAATTTAGAAAACAAAGTTTCCTAGACACCCACCTAGAAATAGCCAGAGCCATGGGATATACTTATGAATAAGATTGATTTAGTGTTACATCCGTTGGAATGGACTAGTTTTAAATCAGCATATCTAGAATCAGTATTTAACAGATATTTTAATTATAAGTCCTATGATGAAACTACTATATATGATAAAAATTCTACTATATTTGTTGCTAGTTCAAATTCTGATTTTAACTGGATACACCAGGCAAGAACTAACGGATATAAAGTTGCAGTTGATTGTTTATGGGATGGACCGTTAGTAAATAATAATTTTTTTCAAATAATAAACCCTAATTGGTTCTGGTATAATGATTCTTTATTATATAAATCAATAAGCAACAATAATTATAAACCTAATAAATCCTATAAAAAACTAGCATTCATGCCGATGAATAAACCTAAAGTCGAACGACAAATGTTAGTTAATCAATTAAGTAATAGGTTAAATAATTTCATTTATAGTTTCGATAGTGAACGATTACCGGACGATAAATCCGTTGACGCTGTTAATTGGGTGCATTATTTCAATGGTGACTGGTATGATAGTACTTACTTTAGTCTAGTTGCTGAAACTACAGTAACAGGCAACTCGATCATTAAAATAACAGAAAAATCATGTAAGCCACTTGCTTTTTACCATCCATTTTTAATATTAGGACAGGTAGATACTGTAAATTATATACAGCGATTGGGATTTGAAACATTTGAAAATCTATTTGATCAATCGTATGATAAAGAGATTGACTTAACTACTAGAATTAAAAAGATAGTACAATGTGTGGATGATTTTGATGTTATACCGTATGATCAATTAACCATAGATAAACTCAAACACAATCATAATTTATTTTTTAATACCGATCTAGTAACTAATAGAATAATTGATGAAATTATCAATCCTATAATAGAATTTGCCAATGCAGAATAAACCAGCAACAATGTGTATGGCACCTTGGGTACACACATATCTAAGTCCGCAAACAGAACGTCGTATGTGCTGTGCAAGTCGTGAACCTGCGCAGAACTTTACGCAGTATATCGATACCAGTTCAGGCACGGGTAAGTATATTCCTATTACACTCGAAGAACATTGGAACGGTGATCATATGCGTAGTGTGCGCCGCCGTATGATGGCAGGAGAAACCTTACCCGAGTGTGAAGTCTGCAATGACAAATTACTAAACACAGACGTTTACCGTAGTTATTTTAACAGCATGTTTGCTGATAAGTATTCTAATATATGGGACACTACAGACGCAGAGGGATCAACAACTATGCGGCCTGTAAGTTGGGATTACCGCTTTAGTAATCTCTGCAACTTTAAGTGTCGCATGTGTGGTGATATGTTGTCTAGTGCGTGGGAAACTGAACAGAGACAGCATAACATGATCAATTGGGATGATCCAAAGAATAATTGGATGCGCCCGGAAGTTAAAAGCGAAATTGAAAGGTTCCAAAGTTCTGTTATAGAACAAGAATTCGCAGCCGCAGTAGAGGAACATCGAATCGAGGAAGTATATTGGGTGGGCGGAGAGCCCCTGATGTATGAACAACATTGGCGATACATGCACCGCATTGTTGAACTGGGAGATGGACCAAATGTTTACGCAAGATATAATACTAATCTTAGTCGCATCAATTATCGCGGTATCAATCTCTGTACTGATATTCTGGCTAGGTTACGTGACTGGCAGATCTGCGCAAGCCTTGATGGTACGGGAGCAATTGGAGAATATATCCGAACAGGTCTCGACTATGCGTCGTGGCTTAGAAACTTTCAGGAAGTTGTGGGCATCTCTACTCACCGTAGACAAGCACGAATAGACTTTACACTGACATTACCAGGCATGTTTGAGTTGTTAAACATACAGCGCCTGGCTGACGATTTGGGCGTAGACATACTTGCCAAAGTAGTCTTTAGTTTTAGTCCGGATATCATCATGTCGCCTTTGGCCCTACCTCGAGAGATCTTAGATCCTTGGATAGATGAATTGTTGGTTAGCCAAGACCCTGCAGGATACCTGCAAAATAGCTCACTAAGGGATATATTGATCCAGCTTAAGACACGCCCAACCTTTGAAGAAAAATGGCCGGATACTTACAAACAAGCGGTTGCTCAAGGCAAACGTCGTATGCTACAATTAGAAAGTATCCGCCAAGACACGCTTACTTTGGCTGACATTTTATTAGAAAGACGAGAAGTATATGAGTGGTACCAATCAATCCGTTGTTAAAGTAACCTTACGTAATCCTCTGTCTAAAAACGATTATTTGGATTATTACATAATTCCTAACAATACCTCATTGGCACGAGATTGGGTATCGGCCTTGGAAAAATTACTACAGTCAGGTAACCTAATAGAAAAGAATTTTTGTTTTATGGGGTTTCCTAAAACGGCTCGTACACTATCTTATCTCTGCAATGAGGTTAATCAAGCAATTGAAATCATTAATGATTTTTTTCCGGATTATCAAATTGAAGAATTATTTACACCAGAAAATATTATAGCATTTGACTATGCAGAAGGTGGACCTAATCACGAACTATTAAACAAACTGCACAATCATTTTGAGATACTTCAAGGCACAGTATGGAATCTCAGCGAATATTATCGACGTGCTGATTATGTTACCAAATATGCCATACGTGAATTAAACACTATCTGTCATGAGATGGAAAATCTCATATTAAGCCAGCGTAAATTAGCTGTTGACCCATATTGGGTACGCCCCAGTCAGATTACTACTTTTTTAAATGCAGACCGATATGATCTCACAGATGAGCATAGACAAGGATTTGTCACTAATGGATATGATCGTGTGTTGGGGGGAGTATACATGCATTGGGCACAGATAGGCAAGACTTTATTTGAAGTTTTCCGTGACGAAAGGGCACCCAAACTAACAGATACCGTATGTGAAGCTATCACAGAATTAAAATTTTATAGTGGCGAGTTTGATGTGGAGTGGGGGAACGATGTGGTTTATCCTGGCAAACATCCTTGGCACGATCGAGAACAAACAGCATTTATCGATTGGTTAGTACAAAATGGATTAGATCCATTAGATCCTAAATTAAGTTTAGGATATCTGCCTATAGGACAAGTTGATCTACACCGTAGTTTTGGAACTTCAAATTATCAAGAAATATGGGATCAGTTAGGACAACATCTAGATATCTACAGTATAGAAGTAGATGGAATAAAAAATACATTTGATTATTGCTGGACCGATGCAGATTATAAACAACAACAGATTAATATAATGAAACCAGGATATGATTTTAGTAGCCGGGGGTGATAGTTTCGTATGGGGTAGCGAGCTAGCTGATAGTCCGCACGGTGGCCAGTATGGATACAGTAGATCAACATATTCAGCACTATTAGCCAAGCAGGCCGATATTGATTATGTCTGTGCCGCATATCCAGGAAATGCCAATCAAGCCATAAGTAGAATGGCTATAAATTCTTGTCACAGTAGCAAAGATCCATTTTTATTTGTAACCTGGACATATCCTCAGCGTGCGGAATTTATGTTCAATGACGAATGGAAAAGTATTAATAGCTGGCACACCAATGAAAAAGAATTTAGTAAACACTACTTTAATCATACCAACAGTGAATATTTTGAATTATACAGCACACTAAAGGAAATTTTATTTTTACAACAATATTGTCAGGTAACCCATATACCGTATCTGTTCATGACAGCAGATAATCATTTTTATCAGACTGAAAACTATCATAGACGCAGTAATTTTGAACTGAACAATTTATATAATCAAATTGATTGGCAATCATGGTTCTTTTTTCCAGCAGGGACACAAGACAATGAAACCCAAGCACCAAGAGGCTTTTATCAATGGGCCATAGAAAATAAGTATAGTATAGGAGCAAATGGGCACCCTTTGGAACAAGCACATCAAGATGCAGCACTATTAATAAAGGAGAAATTCAATGAATTGGTTAAGAAATCTATATAATCGTATTAAATTAGAAATAGCATATCGCAAGAAACTTAAAGAACTACGCAAAAGAGATCCATTTATATACAAATGAAATTATTAACAGTAGGCGATAGTTTTACTTTTGGAGAAGAATTATCGGATCTAACTTCTGCTTGGCCTTATTTGTTAGCTAGCCGCCTTAATTATGAAATTAAAAATCTAGCTAAACCGGGTACAGGAAATATCAGTATGGTACGCACTGTAGTAGAAAATATTGATGATTTTGATTTTATAATCGTCGCGTGGAGTCATTATTCTAGATTAGAATTTGCAGATCAATTTGGTATTTTCGATACTTGGCCTGGGCATGTTTCTCGCACATTTGTTGGTGATCTCAGATATAGAAATCAGTTATCTGAATATATAACCAGGTATCACAATGATGATTACCAATATTTTCAATATTTAATCAATATAATTTTAATACAAGATTTTTTTATGAAAAACAATAAAAGATATCTGATGATAGATGCATTTGGTAATGACTACAATACTTTTAAGGCCAACGATAAGATAATGACATTTAGAAAAAAAATTGACCCAAAATATTATGTAGGGTGGCCCGATGATACCATGATGGAAATAACAGACAAATCACCCAAAGGCCCGAGGGGACATTTCCTTGAAGAAGGACATCAACGAGTAGCAGATAAAATTTATGAACATATTAGGCATCTCGGCTGGATTTCATGATGCAGGTATAAGTCTTATTAGTGATGATAAGATCTTATTTGCCGCACACAGTGAACGCTATAGCAAAATCAAACACGACAGTGAACTAAACACCAAGATCCTGTCTGACTGTATCAGCCAATACGGCATGCCAGATCGTATCGCATACTACGAACGTCCCTGGGTTAAACGCACTCGCCAACTCTATGCTGGGCAATATAAAGAAGCATTTAATTTCCGATCTCTGCGTACCACTCTCAGAGACGTAGCACCTTGGAGTGGCCTGGACAAATTACCAATTGACTATTATCCGCATCATCTCAGCCATGCAGCCGCAGGATTCCAAACGAGCTCTTTTGACAGTGCCACAGTGGTGGTGATTGATGCCATTGGTGAATGGGACACTGCCAGTATCTGGTCGGCTGAATACATAGATGGCCGAGCCCGATACAAGAAATTATGGAGCCAAAAATATCCACACAGCCTTGGTCTGTTCTATTCAGCCATGACTAAACGTGCCGGACTCAAACCGCTGGATGAAGAATATATCCTGATGGGCATGGCTGCCTACGGCACGCTATTTGTGCCCTTGCACAGTCACTTTGTTACCAATCGGCACCTATTGGAATTTAAGCATAATCTACACCTTGGCTGTGATGAATACATGCCAGAACTCAGCAACGAAACTATCGCTGCCAGTGCGCAGTATTCATTTGAACTGTGTCTAAAAGCCGTCATGGAACGAGCTCGACAGATAGGTCATGGTAGGAATTTAGTCTACATGGGTGGATGTGCTCTCAATTGCAGTGCTAACGAAATGCTAGGAGAATACTTTGACAATATCTGGATCATGCCAAATCCGGGTGATGCTGGCAGCAGTCTTGGTGCGGCTGCCCTGACCTATGGTAAGCGATTAGATTGGCGCACAGCTTTCCTTGGCACTGATATACCTGGATCTTATCCAGTCAAAGACGTCCTCAATGAACTGGTAACCAACAAGATAGTCGGAGTGGCCAATGGACGTGCCGAGTTTGGACCCAGAGCCTTGGGTAATCGTAGTTTGCTAGCAGACCCTCGTGGACCCGACATAAAAGATCGAGTCAATGAGATCAAGCGTCGCCAGAAGTTCCGTCCTTTCGCTCCCGTTATATTAGAAGAGCTAGCTGAAGAATATTTTGCCATGCCACGTGGGTGGCGGACTAGTCCCTACATGCAGACAGTGGCTGGGTGCCTGCGCCCCCAAGAATTTCCTGCGATTGTACATGCCGACGAAACCAGTCGGGTACAGACAGTATCAAAAGATGGCAGCGGTATAAGACAATTATTAGAAGCATGGTACACTTGGACTGGATGTCCTATGCTGTTAAATACCAGTCTGAATATCCGTGGTGAGCCCATGGTCAATGACCGTGCGGATGCTGACCGATTTGAAACGTTATATGGAGTGCGAGTCTTATCATGAAAATATTAGTTATGGGATTACCGGGTAGCGGTAAAAGCACGTTCGCAAAAAAATTAGTAGAAGATCTAACAGAATTAGGTAAATCAGCAGAATGGTTTAACGCTGATCAGATACGTGAAGCTGTAAATGATTGGGATTTTACTGAAGAAGGGCGCATTCGTCAAGCAGAACGTATGAAGAGATTCGCAGAAGGTGCAACTACTATGGGCAAGATCGCTGTCTGCGATTTTGTTTGTCCTACACATGATCTACGCAAAATATTCAATGCTGATATAGTTGTTTGGATGGATACCATATCAACTAGCGAATATCCAGATACTAATAAACTATTTGAAGAACCTAGACATTATGATTATCGTATAAAAGAGAAAAATAGTTTTCCTTGGACTAAGGTACTGGCGGATAAAGTTTAATGTACGATATTTTTATCATGGATATGGGTGGACATGACCTTAATGTCCAAGACCTCCAGTCAAGATTTCCGCACAGTCGAGTAGTACGGTACTACGACAATCATCTAGATACACTAAAACGCTGTGTTACACGTAGCAGGACACCTTATTGCTGGGTATTGACCAGTTGTTGCGACTATAGAGATTTTGATTTTGATTATCGCGTAGTTCCTTGGGAAGCCTATCAATTACATTGTTGGGCTAGTGGCTATGAAAAATTTGGTGATACGTTCTTAGTTAATGTAGATGAGTTCGAGAAACAAAAAGACATACCCTTGTTAGAATGGTATAAAGAAGTCAATTGGCACTATCCAGGTGTGCCTAGATTACCATGGCCTGTATTAGAAACAACTACAGAAGATGTCACTACAGAATTAAAGAACTATAAGTTTGATGCGCCTTATGTTTGTATTAATCAACCCGTAGATTTCCATCCTCCACTGTGGTCCAAACGTGCTTTTTATACATTTAATGACACAGGTAGTATCAGTATAGCCCCACGTGACATTCAAGCACATTTAGAGTCGCAAATCTACGATTATCCCTATATTATCAAGCAAAAAACCGCATATTTGACACCTACGTTGCTGGATATTATCTACATCAGCAATGGCGAACCTGAGGCAGAACGTTGGTATGAGCATTTGGTTGCAACCTGTGGTCGTAAAGTTAAACGTGTCATGAATGTTAATGGTCGTGCTCTAGCATATAAAGCGGCTGCTGAACTAAGTGATACTTCCTGGTTCTTTACTGTGTTCGCTAAACTAGAAGTCTTACCAGAATTTGATTGGACATGGCAACCAGATTGGTTACAGGTACCTAAACATTACATATTCCACAGTCGTAATCCTGTAAATGGATTGGAGTATGGACACATGGGTGTTATTGTCTACAATAAAAGGTTGGTGTTAACCACAGATGATTGGGGATTAGACTTTACTCTAAGTCGTGCTCATGCTGTAGTTCCTCATGTAAGTGCAATCGCTCATTATAATACTACACCAGAACTGACTTGGCGCACTGCTTTCCGTGAAGTAATCAAACTTAAAGATGATGTAGAGAAAACGGGTAGCATAGAAAGTGGGTATCGTATGGATACTTGGTTGACTCAAGCGAATGGCGATTACGCTGAATTTAGTTTATTGGGTGCGGCAGATGCTGTTGATTATTACGATAAGGTTAACGGTGATTATACGGAGCTACTGCGGAGCTTTGAGTGGGCGTGGTTACGAGAATACTATGCTAGCCGATATTCTGTTTAATAGCATCAACTACGTATTCAATTTCGTAGTCTTCTAGTTCTGGATATATAGGTAAACTTAGGCAAGTACGACTAAAGTTTTCAGCACCTTCTAATATGCCCGTATCATCAAATGATGTAAAACTAAATGCCACTGACTGTTGATGTAATGGTGTTTCATAGTTAATACGGGTTTCAACACCCATATTCAATAAATCAGTATATAGACTTGATCGGCTGTGATGATGTATGACAAACTTGCTCCAAGCATGTTCTACGTTCATGTCCACAGGTGGAATACCTACTAGTCCATCTAGTTCTTCTGTGTAGTATTCTGCGATTTCTTTACGGCGTGCTTGCCACTGATCAAAGTATTTTAATTTAATTAACATCTGGGCACAGTCTACTTCACTCATCTTGCTATTGGTGCCAGATTGCATATTGCCATTGCCCTTACCATTGTCATGGTAGTCATTGACTAACTCCCAGATAGCCGGATCATCAGTTAAGATCATACCACCTGATCCATAGTTGTTTAGATTCTTAGTAGGATCAAAACTCAAGCAACTGACATCGCCTAGCTTGCCACTAGGCACACCACGATAGTAAGCACCAAACGATTGTGCGGCATCTTCGATAACAGGAATTTTTCCTTCACTGAATACTTCCATATAACTGATGAGACGATCTTGATCTACTACGTTACCAAATAGATTAACATACATGATAGCGGCAATTTCATCTGCGGGCACAGGAATAGTGTTTAAGTCAATTAATCCAGTCTGTTGATCTACATCACAGAACACGGGATCAAATCCTGCTTCTAACACGGTATTGATAGTAGCAACAAAACTCTGTGCGGGGATTAGAACCTTATTACGGCTACCACGGAAGTATTCGTTATCCACGGCACGTAGACTAAAGATCAATGCCTGTGTGCAACTACCAACTGCGCAGGCATATCTGCGCTCAGTCATCTTGGCTATGGTCTTTTCGAATTGCCTAGTATATGTACCATCAAGAACCCGTCCAGACGCATATACTTTATCAGTAGTATTTAAGATTTCTTCACGCAGCGTTTGATATTGCCTATCTACGCCAAAGAATGGGATTTTGGTCATACCAATCATGATATCTACGGAAACCTTCCTCTACATTAACTTTGGGTGTGTAACCTAAATCACGCACTGCTTTCATGATGCTTAGTCTACCACGTTTAGGAAAACTTAAATCACGATCTGCTAATTCTAAACTACCCTTACCTGCGATACTGATAGCTAGTTCTGCAGCATCTTTGAGTGTATACTGCTTATCATCTGAACATGTGATATTGTAGATCTGGCTGTTAGCACGATTAACAGTTGCGGCTAAGACTATGCCCATAGCAGTATCTTCTACGTAGGTAAAGTCTAAGACTTCTTCAGCACCTTTAACCCTGAGTGTTTCACCACGCATGGCCATGGTCATGAACTTGCTGACCACACGATCCTCTACGTCCCATTCACCATACACAGCACTTGGACGGATGATGGTATAGTCAAATGCACCCAAGCGATGATAATCTTCTACGAGTTTTTCACCCATGAGTTTCATGATACCATATTGTCCTTGTGGCTTACAGACATGTGCTTCTAATACATCTGCGGTAAAATCACCATAGACCATACTACTTGAAATATAAACAAACTTCTTAATGTCATACTGTTTGCTTTTTTCTAATAGATTAATCAAGCCATTTGACATTACATCACTGGCTAATAGTGGATTCTGTTCAACTACTTTCTGCCTAGGAAAGCTGGCCATGTGTATGACCACATCGGGCTTGTAAGTTTTGAAAATAGTATCTACAAACTGACCTTCACGGATATCAATTGATCTTATTCGAGCACTGAATCGTTTAGAACGTTCGTTGATTAAGTATGTTAATTCTTCTTGAGGAATAAATCCATAATCAGTGCAGGTATCGATGATAATACATTCATGACCTTGCTGTTCTAATATACGGACAACATTATGTCCGATAAATCCAGCACCGCCCGTGACTAAAAATTTCATTAGCGACCTCTTCCGGCTGACTTCTTAGCAGGTTTATGACTAGTGACTTGATCTCTAGCATGACCATTGCCCTTGTCTGCTTTAGACTGTTTAACACCATGTCCTTGTTGTTGTTTCTTTTTTTCTAATGCGGCTTTTAATATGTCGTATGCCATGTTATTCTCCCCACTTTAATTTAAAATATGTTAGATCTTGTTCTTCTAACCATGCAAATATGATCACCATCCATCCATATGTTTCTGCGTTTGGACGTATGATATATTCTATTTGCCTTTTACTGTGTTCTTTTAACCACTGTCCTTTAGCTGATTTTTCCCATTCCATTATAGGCACTGCGGCATATATCTCAGGATCCTCAACGTCTCCCATAGCAATCTTATGGACGGTTATCCTTAATCCCATAAGGCTCTATAGTATTTGCCAAATAGCCTAACACCATTGTCTATGCGAGCACTGTGTTTAGCGTAGCCTTTCTTGTCCCATTTACGTGTATCTTCGGATCCACGTTTCATTTCATAAGTTAAAGGTTTACCTTTGGCATCAAGTTCTTTGCTGGGAACCCAAACAATATCGCTCTTACCTGAAAAATATTGTTCTTCCCAAGTATCATCTACTAGCTGTTCGAATGCCCAGATCATTTCATCCATAGCCCAATCCCAACGTTTGAAATGATTACCGTCAGTGTCACCTGGTTCTTTTTTAGCTTTCTTAGCCGCAGGAGTAGTGCTACGTAGGTTAGCGGGTACATCAGCATCATCTACATACGGTGCACCGTGCTTGTCTTTGCGTAACTGTTTTAGCATAGGTAAGATGATAGGACTTAAAGTACTATCCATATTCCATGTATCATACGCATCGATCTTGATATAGTTAACAGGGGGATGCACTGTGTCTAAGAACTTTTTATATAAGTCCATGACAGGACCTAATATCTTAACCGCACGTTGAACCCAGGGTTCATCGTAGTCGATCTCGCGCCACCAACAGATCTTTTCACAGATAGTGTATGGACTTAGCCAATGATCCCTGTATTTGCTTATGTAAACTTTCATACCATGGTCCTCGCTTTGCATTCATAATAAAGGTGTTGAGATTCGAATACCATGTTAAGTGTTCTCTTTAACAAGGCAAAACTCTCTTTCATTTGTGCCACTGTTAGCTTCTTTTGTTCGAATAGTCGTTTGCTGGTTTCGTGTAGTTCAGTTGTTTTAATGTGTAGGTTAATGCTGTTAGCATACAGAGTTTCCTCACGTTCACAGAATGCCGTAGCAGTTAAAGGGAATACTAATAACAAAACTAATAATAATTTCATAGATGATCTCCAGTCTGAGGATCGAATGTCCTTAGCCTTACTACATAATAGCTCTTAGCCACATTAATGATATTAGCTTCAGTCAGGGCTAATGGCTGTCTGTTGGCATCCATCAAGAATCCCTTGCTAATTATTTCTTTGGCTTTATCCAAATCCTGTTGTTCATATTCAATCATTTCCATTCTGTCCTATGTTTGAAAAACCGTAATGCATAGTCTACATACTGTGCTTCTGTCAAGTCGCCGTAGATGATCACCTGTTTCTTCCATGCTATATAACTGTCATCTTCCATCCAACCTAGCGTGATATTATTATCTTCTACCCACTGATATTGAGGTGTTTCTTTAAATGCATCTGCTACCTTATAGAATTTGTCCACTTTGGTAATAGTGAACATCTCATCTATTTCTAATTGTGTAGTAAAGAAACGCACCCTGTGGGTGTCGATTTCTTTAGACTGCCATTGGTGCTTTGATTGGTGGGTAGTGGTTATATCCATCTAGTCTAAAGTCCTCCATAGTAAATTTGGTAATATCCTTGACATCAGGATTGATCCACAGTGTGGGGAGCGGTAAGGGTTCACGTCCCAGTTGCTCTTTTACCTGCTCCACGTGGTTCAGATATATGTGTGCGTCGCCAAGCACGTGAACGAACTCTCCTGCCTCAAGCCCACATACCTGCGAGATCATATGTGTGAGCAAGGAATAGGATGCTATGTTAAAGGGCACGCCCAAGAACATATCGCAGGAACGCTGGTACATCTGACAACTTAACTTACCGTCAGCTGAGACATAAAACTGCGCGAAACAGTGACAGGGTGGTAAGGCCATCTGATCTAACTCACCTGGGTTCCACGCCGACAAAATATGTCTACGGCCATACGGGTCTCGTTTAATATTTTCAATCAATTGAGTGACTTGATCAACACCACCAAAATCTCTCCATTGGACTCCATATATACGACCTAGATCGCCAATAAACTGTGCGTTAGGCAACCAATACTTGCTGGTAGCATTATCTGTCCAAATGGTTTTCTTACTAGCACTACGAGTACCATGCAAAATTTCACATAGTCTACGTTCATCATTGCTACCTTCAATGAACCACAGCAACTCGCTCAAGCAGGCTTTAAATGCTAGTTTTTTGGTTGTAACTGCTGGAAAACCTTGGGTTAGATCATAGCGCGATTGCATACCAAAAACACCAATAGTGCCCACGCCCGTGCGATCTTCACGCACAGATCCATTTTCTAAAACGAACTTTAGACTGTCATGATATGTTTTCATTTTAATATTATAGCAGGTTTGCTACACTGTGTCAACTAAAATAACACGCGATTCCAGATTTCGTAGGTACAGTTTGTGCCTGGACGTACCCCATAGATACGGAAACAGGCTAGATAGCGTTCTAACTCGATACGAGTATCAGCAAACCATGCTCCTTTCATACGAGTTAAGTAGACACGTTCGACAATAGGTTCGGTAGCTTCGTATAACTGCCGACCACCAATAACGAACACGTCATTTTTTGGATGTTCTTTTTGTATATGTTTGATATTATCTACAGGATCACTGGGTATCCAACGAACTAGATGTTGGTACTTTTTATCCACATGTTTACCACTTACTACATAATTGATACGATCGGGTAATGGTTTAGGCATCTGAGGATCTTCCCAGGTATTGCGGCCCATTACTACGATTTGATTAGTTGTATGTTCCTTAAACCAAGCTAGATCTTGTGGATGTTTAGGCCAGGGTAAGGTACCTCTGTTGCCTATACCGCCCATGTTGGTAGCGGCTAATATACTACAAATCATAGGCCTTTAAGTACCTTATCTGTTTCGGGTTGTACAGTGTCCACTACTTTTTCAATGTCAATAAGGAAATCAACATTTTGGATATAAGCATCTAATTCGTTAAACTTAGCATCTAGCATTTCTTCTATTTCACGGTCAGGCATGCCATCCTCTAGAAGTTTTTTTACATCAATAGATATATTAGTACCATCTATCAATTTAACAACTATCTGCTGTAGGATGTTAATAGGAACTTCTTTTTTATCAACACCCTCAACTATATCTTTCCAACGCTTGCTGACATTCAGCGTTATTTTTTTACTACTACGCTGTGGCTTTTTTGGTTTTTCCGACATTCTTGGCCTTAGGTTGAGAAAGTTGTGTGGCTTCTTGTTTTAGTCGTTTAGCTTCAGCTAATAGTGCCTTAGCCTCAGCTTCCATACGATCAGCTTGTTGGGTGCGTTGTTCAGCTAGAACGTCATCAGTTAATACATCACTGCTTACACTACCAGCAGTAGTTCTTGTAACATCTACAGCAGGCTGACCTAGCTCACGACCTTCTTGGATTACTCCTTTAATACCACGGTTAGCATCGATATCAGCTAGTCTCGCTGCGGCTTCACCACCGGCTTCTAGTTTGTCCATGATGTCATTTAACTCATCCAGACGAACTGTTGATTTAATAGTCGGAGTGACTATAACTTGATTAGTCGGAACTTTTTTCATCCAACCACCTTTATGGATCGCGGTCAAACAGTTATTACCATCGGCCATGGTTGTGCGGAATAAGGCATCTGCTAATTCTTTAGCCTGTTGACCAATTTCGCTTTCTAGACATTTCATCATCTCATCATGTACCATCATTGGTAATGAATCTGTGTAAACAATTAATGCCATATGAGCTTCATCAGGTACTTTTCTATATACAATAGCAACTCTACGTTGATTGTGTTTACCTACGTGTTTAATCATGTTATTTTTCCTCTGTTGGTGTTGGTGCTGGTGCAGGTGATATAGCGCCAGTACTTTGTAAAAATGCTACTAATTTGTTGTATAAACCACCAACTTGTTCTAGTTCTTCTGCTTTAAACGCACCTCGTTGTGAAGTAAGTTGGATGATCTGTGCTACTAACACTAGATCTTGTAGTGTGAGTCCTGGTGCTGGTTGCTGTTCAACTGCTGGTGCAGCTGTTTGTGTTTCTTTCTTGGCCATTTAATAAATTCTCCTTAGGGGACAATTTTATTTAACAGCTACAGCGAGGATGGAAAAATTTCTTAGATAGTGTTTATGCTTGGTAATAATAGGCTAAAGTAGCTTGCTTCTGCAGGTAGTTCAAAAGCCACTAATAAGTTACGATCTATGAGCTTGCCGCCAGGGGTACGTGCTATGTCTATACTACCCACATAGAATCGGCCTTCGAGATTTTCATACAGCCAATCTGTGACTTGTTTTTCTGTAATATAAGGCTCAAAGGTTACCTGCACAAAATGAGGAGGACAGTGGTTTACCCGCCTCAATTGATGTATGTTTAACGGATTAACTTCACCGTGTTTAAGCATATTCCTTGCTTAGTTCATAGTAGGTGGTGATACCAAACGGTGCTTGAATAGTAGTTGAACCGTGGATAACAAACATGGTATCACAGTAGTCAGGTTCACCCCATGATCCAAATGGATAACCGTCTGTGAACATGATGAACTTTTTAGGTTGTATGTCATTAGCACGCATCCATGTCCAGTTAGCTTCAAAGTCTGTGCCGCCACCACCTAGGGGTTCCCAATCTATGATCTCATCTAGATTATCTGCTGTGAATACCTTGGCACCTTCTGCGAATACTTCTGTGTCAAATGACCAAAGATGTAGTCTGAAGCTGGTATAGCTCTCCATGATACCTTTGACTTCACTTAGGATGTCTTTAAGCATAGTATCTGTCATACTACCTGATGTGTCGATAGCTACACAGATATCAATCTCTTTGTCCCAATCACTGCCTGGCATGATAGCATCCATGTCCCAACCTTTGCGGCTGGCTCTAGCCCAAGTATAGTCAGTGCGTAAAGTGCTCTGTATCTGTTGCTGTAGGAGTGCTCGCCAGTCTAGCTGTGGTGCTGTTAGATCCTTGATCATACGCTTAACACCTGCTGGTAAGTTGCCTGCACCTGCAGTCTGTGCCGCAGTCATCACTGCTTCTTTGATCTCATCGCGGATAGCTTTCTTTTCTTCTTCTGATAGCTTAGGGCGACCTTTGCCTTCTTTGCCTTCACCATCCTTACCTTCACCATTATTACCATCACTGTCATCATCACCGTCACCATCTAAGTGTTCGTCAAGCAGTTGATCTACTAGATCGTCGATGTTGATCTTTTCTGCGTTCTTTTCTAAGTCATCGTAGACTTCTTCAGCTGACCAGCCACGATATTTTGGTTCGTATAAACCCACAGGAATCTTCTCACCGATCTTTTGATCTAGCAAGTCTTGGTTAACGCAATAGTCGTCGGCGATATTCCACAGTTGAGGGTCACGCTCGCCACGACGTCCCATGTGATCATAGACACAGTGTAGGACCTCATGTCCCATGAGGAATTCCAGCTGTTTAGCTGGCATTTTCTTAAGGAATTCACTGTTATAGTAGAACTTACGTCCATCAGTTGCCGCAGTTGGACACCAATCATCAGCATTGATTAATTGTAGTCTAGTAGCCAAGTTACCAAAGAAAGGTGCTTTGAGCAATAGTGCGATACGTGCAGTCACCAGTTTTTCACGCACTAAGGCGTCTGTCTGTGGATTAGTTTTTATGCCCACATAGTTCTTGGCTTTGGTAGTTGTTGTTCCGTTTGATTTAGTTGCCATCTGTGTCGCTTTCTTCATTGTATAGTAACATTATACACTCAAAATTGGAGTTTGTCAATACCAAAATACTACCCAAATTGTTCTTTAATTAATAGAAACTGTGTAAGAGCCTGTCCAGATAGATATATCCTAAAATAGTTATAGTTAGTTTCCCAGGCCCACAGTGGTCTCTGGTTTGGATCAATAAGCCCAATAAACCCAACTTCTCTGCTTGGTCCAAATGTCAACCATAACCATTCTCTGGCATTACACAGGCTATTAACACGACCTTGTAATGGACCTTCGAACGATACCCTATGGGTGAACCAACCATTACCTGTATGGCGGCTGTCTAATTTACTTACCTTTATTGAAACTTGTGTGGTCATGCCCATTGTGATGTAAAAAGCCCCTTGCGGGGCTTTTCCTATTAAGCCACAGCCTGGACGATATACTTACCAAAACGTTTATGGAATTCGTCGAACGTTTTAAGTTTGTTTGGAACGAATGGTAAGTTGTAGACTGTAAGAGCCACACGAGCACCCATAACAGTCAGCTCTGTAGTAAAGTTCTCCATCATGAATTTGAAGAAGTTATCTACTTTCTCATGCCATTGCTCTGTGCTAACACTATCTTTCTTGGTAGTGTTAAGGTCTTTAAGTTCATAGCACATAGACACAGTTAAAGAATACATAGCTGAGATTTCTTTGACTTTAAGGTCTTTGACTTTGCCATCTAAGATGTCTCTTGGGTTAGGCATTTGGCCTGCTATTTTTCTATGTGCCATGAATTTTACTGCGGTACCTTCGCCAACTGTGCCTGCTACCAAGTCAGTTTCTGTTGCTGTTGGTAGGTTATCTTCTAGCAATTGGCTAACGAAAGTCCACGAACGAGGTGTTGCGAACGCACGACTTGATGATTTAGGATCAAAGTCAAACAAGTCTTGTTTGGCAAATGAAACATAACCAACGACGTCTTTGTGTATGTTGTTGAGCACTGCCCATTTTTGCCAAGCATCAAAGTCTGGACGCATTTCTAAATGCACGAAACGATTGCTTAGTGGGCTAGGCATCTTGAATGTCACACCCTTGTCACCTTCACGATTACCTGCGGCAACCATTACAACGTTTTTAGGCAATACATATTTACCTACACGTCTATTTAGAATAAGCTGATAAGCCGCGCTCTGTACGCTTGGTGCGGCACTGTTCATCTCATCAAAGAATAATACCACTACTGGATACTTACTGGCTAGCTCTTCACTAGGCAAGTCGATTGGAGGTGCCCAATCCATCAAACCTAAATCTTTATTGTAAAAAGGAATACCACGGATGTCTGTTGGATCCATCTGTCCAAGACGCAAGTCGATCATGTAGCCACCCATTTCTTCGGTGATGGTTTCTACTAGCTCTGACTTACCAATACCTGGAGGACCCCAAAGGAATACTGGACGTTGTTTGTTAAAACATTGTATGAGTGCTACTCGGGCCTCATCACTGGTTACTGTGCGATTT
>Ga0222712_10003066_pt1 | contig 18572 bp, 18 predicted proteins | sample C33_657DmetaG_FD_165043 | JGI IMG/M metagenome (GOLD analysis project Ga0222712, IMG submission 165043) | Estuarine water microbial communities from San Francisco Bay, California, United States - C33_657D | ecosystem: Environmental > Aquatic > Marine > Unclassified | place: USA: California...
CCACGGCGACGGTCCACTGGTCCGGGGCGGCGAAGCCGTTCGCTTCGCGCAGCGCCGCGAAGCGGCACCATTCGTCGAGCCACCCGGTCTGGCTGTCGCGGAAGCGGGCGAAGCCGGCGTCCAGCTTCAGGCTTTCCGCGCCGCGTCGCGCGGCGAGCCGCAGGGCCGGCCGCAGGTCCCGCCAGAGCCGGCCGTAGTCGGTGCGCTGATCCTGCCCGCGCCCGAGCGCGGCGACTTCCGTCGCGGTGAGCAATCCGCGCGCCGCGAGGTCCGTCAGGTCGAGGAGATAAGGGTTTCCCGCGAAGACGGAGAGCGCCTGGTAGGGCGAGTCGCCGTAACCGGTCGGGCCGAGCGGACAGACCTGCCACCAGGTGAAGCCGGCTTCCGCGATGATGTCGACGAAGCGGCGGGCTTCGGCGCCCAGCGAGCCGACGGGTCCCGGACCCGGCAGGGCCGTCGGATGCAGGAGCACGCCCGCGCAGCGCACCGGGAAGGCGTGGCAGGCGTAGGCGGTTTTCGCCGGCGCGGAAGCGGGCGAAGGGCGGCGGGCGGGCATCTTAGCGCATCTGCACGAGACGCTTCGCGCGGATCTCGTCGAGCCAGCGTTGGATCTCCAGCTTGAGCGTGATCGCGCGGACCTTGCCCTCGATCTCGGTCATCACTTCCGGGTCGCTGACCGGGGCGTAGCCTTTGGGCCGCGTGTCCTCGGGGCTGATGATCACGTACAGCGGGGCCGCGCCCACGTCGAATCTCAGCGGAGCCGAGACCTGGCCGGGCTTCAGGGTGCGGAGGGCCTGTACGACGGTCTGGTTGAGGTCGTCCACGTTGCGCCAGCCGGTGTCCCCGCCTTTGCGGGCGTAGTCGTCGGCGCTGATGCGTTCCGCGACGTCGGCGAAGGTGAGCGGGCCGCCGGCGGGCTTGCCGCCCACCTTGTAGCGTTCCAGCAGCTCGGCGATCTTCGCGGGGTGGGCCAGGGCGTCCGCCCAGGCCGCGGCGCGGGCCGCCGTCTCTTCGGGCTTCTCGGCGGCGCCCTGGGTGAGGGTGATCTGCCGGAGCTTCACCTGCTCCTTGCGCAGGAAGTCGGCCTTGTTCTTGTCGTAGTATTCCTGGATCTTGCCGGGGTTCACGTCCCAGGCCCGGCGGCGGATCTGACCCACCATGAACTCGAAGATGATACGGTCTTCGATGGTCTTGCGGTAGGCGAGCGGGGTCGTGCCCGCCGCGCGGAGGGACGCGACGAAGCGGTTCCGGTCTCCGCCGAAATCGCGCCGGATGGTCTCCTCGATGTCGCCGTCGATGTATGAGGCGGGCAGGTTGGCGGTGTTGGCCCGGAATTCGGCGATGACGAGCTGACGCTCGGCCATGGAACGGAGGGTCTCTTCGGCCGCCTGCTTGAGGGCTTGGTCGAATTCGAGGTCCGTCCGGGCGGCCGCCCGGATCTGCCCGACGATCGGATCGATCTGCCGGCGCACGTCGGAGAGGGTGATCCCCTGGCCGTCCGCGTCGGCGGCGATGCGGTCGGCGTTGAGGAGCGACCAGCGCCTGGCGGCGGCCTCTTCCAGCGAGGGTTGCCGGAACTGGGCGGAAACTCCGGCGCCGAGGAACAGGAGCAGGCTGGTGAGCAGGAAGGAATTCATCGGGCGGGAGGCGCGGGCAGCCGGGAAAGGAAGCCGCGGATTTCCTTCAGTTTCCGCAGGGGGTCACGCACGGTCAAGCGGGGAAACCGGTTGCCCACCAGAATGGGTTCGGGGTTCCGGCCTCCGCTCGTCGCCAGGCAACGGAGCACGGAGTCGTCCGTCGTCACCGAAACGACACCTTTGTCCTCCGCCAGGCAGCGGATCTCGGCCAGGCTGAGCAAGGCCTCGGCCTCCGGCGGCAGCTTCCCGTAACGGTCTTTGAGCGACGCGCGCAGTTCGGCGACCTCGGCGAGGTCGAGGGCCAGGGCGACGCGGCGGAAAGCCTCGATCCGCAGGCGTGTCTCGGGGATCCATTCCGCGGGCAGCGTCGCGGTCAGCATGGGTCCCGCGCCGTCGCCGCCGCCGGTCTCTTCGCAGCCCAGCGCGGCCTGCGTGTGGTCGATGAAGTCGAGGCTCACCTCGCAGCGGTCCGTCACCGGGCCCTTGTCCCCGCGCAGCTTGGCGACGCTCCGGCGGAGGAGCTGGCAGTAGAGGTCGAAGCCGATCGTCGCGACGTGGCCGCTCTGGGCCGCCCCGAGGATGTTCCCGGCGCCGCGGAGCTCGAGGTCGCGCATGGCGATGCGGAAGCCGGCGCCGAGCTGGTTGTATTGCCGGATGGCCGAGAGCCGGCGATGCGCCGTGCCCACCAACGCCGCATGGCGGTGGAGGAAGAGGTAGGCGTAGGCCTGGCGGTTGAAGCGGCCGACGCGGCCGCGGAGCTGATAGAGCTGGGCGAGGCCGAAACGGTCGGCGCCCTCGATGATGAGGGTGTTGCAGTTGGGGATGTCGAGGCCGGTCTCGATGATCGTCGTGCAGACGAGCACGTCGTATTCGCCCGCGACGAAGGCCGACATGACGTCCTCCAGCTCGCCGGTCGCCATCTGTCCGTGGCCGACGACCACGCGGGCCTGCGGAAGGAGCGCCGCGAGGCGTTCCGCGACGGCCCGGATGGTCTCGACCCGGTTGTGCAGGTAGAAGACCTGGCCGCCGCGCGCGAGTTCGGCCCGCACGGCGTCGCGCACGAGCTTCTCGTCATAACTGCGCACGATGGTGCGGATGGGGAGCCGCTCGCGGGGAGGCGTCTCGATCACGCTGAGGTCGCGGGCGCCGACGAGCGCGAGGTACAGGGTCCGCGGGATCGGCGTGGCGCTCATGGCGAGGACGTCGACCTCGGCCCGCAGCTCCTTGAGCCGTTCCTTGTGCCGGACGCCGAAGCGATGTTCCTCGTCGATGATGACGAGGCCCAGCCGGCCGAAGCGCGTGCCGTCCGAGAGGAGCGCGTGCGTGCCGACGACGACGTCGATCGTCCCGGCTTCGGCCCGGGCCCGGATGTCGGCTTTCTGCCTGGCGGTCCGGTAGCCGCTCAGCAGCTCCACCGAGACCGGCCAGCGGGCCAGGCGTTGCCGGAAGCTTTCGAAGTGCTGCTGCGCGAGCACCGTCGTGGGCGCGAGGATGGCCACCTGACGTCCGCCGAGCACGCATTTGAACGCGGCCCGCAGGGCGACTTCGGTCTTGCCGAACCCCACGTCGCCGCTGATCAGCCGGTCCATGGGCGCGGCGCGTTCCATGTCCGCCTTCACGTCGGCGATCGCCCGCGTCTGATCGGGGGTCTCCCGGTGCGGGAAGGAGCGTTCGAATTCCCCCATCCAGGCGTTGTCGGCGTCCTTGGGGTGCGCGATCCCCGGTTTGGTCGAGCGGGCGGCCTGCATCGCGAGCAGCTGGGCCGCGAGGTCGGCCGTGGCCTTTTCGGCGGCCTTGCGGGACTTGTCCCAGCCGCCTCCGCCCAGTTTGGACAGCTTCGGCAGGGCGCGGCCGATGCCGATGTACCGCGTGAGGAGATGCGACTCCCGCACGGGAAGGTGGAGCATCGATTTTCCGGCGAACTCGAGCCCGATGAAATCTTCCGTCCGTCCGTCATGTTCGTGAGCCTTGATCCCCCGGAAAAGGCAGACCCCCTGGGTGGCGTGGACGAGGGCGTCGCCGTCCGCGAGTTCGCCGAAGTCGAGGGCGCGGCCGACGGCCGCGCGGACGGCGGTCCGTCGCCGGGGCAGGGTCGCGAGCGGTCGTCGGCGCCGGCCGAAGAGCTCCCGCTCGGTGAGCAGCAGCAGTCCGTCCCGGAGCAGCCCGGGCAGCTTGCCCGGAGCGATGACCACGCCCGCGCCGAACCGGCCCGTCAGGATGCGCGGCGCGAAGCCGCGGATGGCGGCGTCGGCGACGTCGGCCTTCAGCCGGTCCACCGATCCGTCGGTGTCGCCGGTGAGCAGGCAGGGCCGGCCGTCCTTGGCCAACGCCGCCGCGGCGCGCAGCAGGGCGGGGCGCGACTCGGCGCTGTCCGTCGCCGTGCCGATCAGGAGTGATTCGGCCGGCGAGGATTCCAGGGCGGCGGCGTCATAGCCCGAGGGGGCCTCGTCCGTCTCCTCGAGGACGAGCATGCCGGGACCTTCCGCGGCCAGCGGCGCGCACAGGACGTCTTCGTGGCAGCGCTCGACGGACACGACGAGGGCGTCGCCCGGCAGGTGGCGGAAGAAGGGCGCTTCGGGCGCGCCGCCCGAGTCGTCCCGGGGCGCGCAGATGACCAGCCCATCGACCTCGCCTTCGCTCCGTTGCGTCGCCGGATCGAAGGGTCGGAGCGATTCGACCACGTCGCCGAAGAGGTCGACGCGCACGGGCGTCTGCGCGTTGAGCGGATAGACGTCGAGGATGCCGCCGCGGAGCGCGAATTCGCCCGGTTGTTCGCAGAGGGCCTCGTGGGCGTAGCCGAAATCCTCGGCGAGGCGGCGCGCGAACTCCTTCAGGGCCAGCCGGTCGCCTTTGCGCACCACGATCTCCGCCCGGGCGGTGGCCTCGGGGGCCGGGGACCTGCGGGTGAGCGAGCCGGGCGTGCACGCGATGAGGAGCGGACGCGCAGGGTCATGGCCGCCGTGTCTCAGCAGGGAAAGCACGCCGAGCAGGTCGCAGTCGGCCTCGAAGGCGGGCACGGCCGCGTCGGCTTCGGTCAGCGTCCGGATGACGGGCCGGGCGTCCCGGAGCATGGCGAGCAGCTGGGCGGTCTCCTCCGCGAAGGTCTCGGCTGCGCCGAGGTTGGAGGCCAGGCAGACGATGACGCCGCGGTCCGCGCCGGCCGAACCGGCGCAGGCCGCCCAGGCGTGCGGGGGCACGCTCGTCAGGGCGCGGCGAGGCTGGGCGGACATGACGCTATCGAGCCGGGAAGGTCCCATGCGTCAAACCGAACCCCGCTTCGGGTCCCGCCGGCTTTCGGCCTTGAGCGGGCGGACCGGATGCCCCGTCATGTCCCCATGCGTCTCCTCGCCTGCCTGCTCTGCCTCGCCGCCCTCGCCGAAGAAAAGCCGTTGGTCCTCGGTCATGGCTCCGCCCGCTATCAGGTCGACCTGAAATGGGCCAAGGTCGACCCGGCCGTCGCCCCGATCGTCAACGCGCATGCGTTGGCCGAAGACAAGGCCGGCCGGATCTACCTGGTGACGGACCATCCGAAGAACGACTTCCTCGTCTTCGAGAAGGACGGCCGCTACGTGCGCTCGATCAGCGCGGGGCTCGGCGGCGGCCACGGCCTGGAGATCTTCGAGCAGGACGGCGTGGAATATCTCGTGCATGTCGACGCCGGCTGGCACATGGCGGCCGAAGGCTGGAACCCGTCCGCCGTCGAGGGTCGCATCACGCTGCTGACGACCGACGGCAAGGTCGTGCGCAAGCTCCCGACGCCGAAGGAGCTCGGCCTGAGCGACGGCAAGTTCATGCCATGCGACGTCGCCTGGACCCCGGCCGGCACGCTGCTGGTCGCGGACGGTTACGGCTCGAACTTCATCTACGAGTTCTCCCTCGACGGCAAGCTGCTCAAGAAGTGGGGCGGGCCGTCGAAGGACGCCGCCGGCCTCAGCAACGCCCACGGGATCTCGATCGACGCTTCTGATCCGCGCGGGCCGTTGGTCTGGGTGCCTTCGCGGTCCCAGAACAAGCTGAAGGCCTTCACCCTGGACGGTCGTCACGTCGATACGATCGACCTGCCCGGCGCCTTCGCCGGCCAGCTCTGCTTCCGCGGCGACAAAGCCTACGCCGCCGTCTGCTGGACCCGGGACGCCAAAGGCGGGGCCCGCGGCCAGTCGGGGTTCCTGCTGGTGCTGGATCGCGCGACGAAGAAGGTCCTCAGCGCTCCCGGCGGCGGCGAACCCAGGTATGTCGACGGCAAGCTGCAGCCGCTCGGGCAGGCGCAGGCGGTCTTCAAGCACGGCCATGACCTCTACGTCGATTCCGCGGGCGACATCTACCTCGGCGAGTGGAACGCCCAGCGGCGCTACCCGGCCAAGCTGACGTTGGTCAAGTAGCTCAGCTGATCAGCAGCAGGCGCGGCGAGCCGGGGTGGTTCTCCGGCGCGCGGTGGACGCAGGGCGGCACGGGGCTGCCGGGCCAGCGCGTCGCGATGCGCCAGAGCGAGAAGGTGCCGAAAGGGTAGGGCCTGGCGCCGGGCCTGGGCGCGTAATGGGAGTCGTAGCTGTGCTCGTGCAGGAACTCCGCGAAGCCGGCGTCATCCGCGCCGCCGTACTCCCTGAGCAGCGCCGCGCGGATCTCCGGGAGCCCGACCTTCAGGAGCGCGTCTTCATTGCGCAGGCCTTCGCTGCAGGCGCCGAAGTAGGTGCACAGCCAGGTGTCCACTTCGACCGGCGCGCTGTCGACGTGGAACGACGTGACGTCGGTCGGCACCGTGCCGGCGCCGGGGTCGCGCACGCAGTCGTAGACGCAGTTCAGCAAGGGGGCCAGGTCGTGCCCGCGCAGGAGCTCCTGGTCGGCGAGCATCGCCTCGGCGGCGAGCCGGCCGGCCGGGCTCAGGTCCAGGCCGCGGAGGCGCTCGTCCTCGAGCGCGACGATGCCTTCGCCGGGGCCGAGCCGCGCGACGACCTCGGCGAAGTCGCCCGGCAGCGTCCGTTCCCAGCAGAGGGCGTTGGTCCCGCCGGCGAAGGGCGTGGTCCGCAGTTCTTCGAAGCTCCGCACCTTCCGGACGCGCGGCTGGCCGGCGTCGCTCACTTCAGCGCGAAGCGCTTCGCGAACTCCTTGGCGAGCGCGTCGTAGGCGACGGCGCCCGGGGAATGGACGTCGTACTGGAAGATGGTCTGGCCGTGGCTCGGGCACTCCGACAGGCGGATGGTCCGCGGGATCATCGCATCCATCACGAGGGCGGGGAAATGGGTCTTCACTTCTTCGACGACCTGGCGGGAGAGCTTCGTCCGCACGTCGTACATCGTCATCACGATCGCGCCGACGGTGAGCTTGTCGCTCGCGCCGGCGGCCTTGAGCTGGTCGACCACGCCGAGGATCTGGCCGAGGCCTTCCATCGCGAGGTATTCGGTCTGGAGCGTGACGATGAGGTGGTCCGACGCGCCGAGGGCGTTCATCGACAACATGCCGAGCGCCGGCGGACAATCGATGAGGATGGCCTTGTACTTTCCGGTGGCGATGACGGGAGCGAGGGCTTCGCGCAGGCGGCCGAGGTAGTTCTCGGCCTGGGAGAGCTCGGACTCGACGGCGGCGAGGTCGACTTCGGACGGGATGAGGTCGAGCTTCTCCGTCGAGGTCGCGACGATCATGTCGGCGGCCTTGGCTTCGCCATGGAGGACCTTGTAGAGGGACCGGCCTTCGGCCTTATCGACGCCGAGCGCGCTGGTCGCGTTGGCCTGGGCGTCGAGGTCGATGATCAAGGTCGGGATGCCGAGCCGCGCGAGGCCGGCGCCGAGGTTGACGGTGGTCGTCGTCTTGCCGACGCCGCCCTTCTGGTTCGCGATGGAGAAGACCTTGGCCACTTAGGCGTCCTCGATGGGGCGTTCGACTTCGGTCGGCGCCTCGTAGTCGATGCCGGCGAGCCCGAAGCCGAAGTTCTTCATGAAGTCGGACTGGTAGCCGGCGAAGTCGGCGTGCGCGTCGAAGGTCTCGGTCGTGACCTGCGGCCACGCGTCGAAGACGGCCTTCTGGACGTCGGGCGCCATCTCCCAGTCGTCGATGCGCACGCGTCCTTGGTCGTCGAAGTCGAGGGCGTTGCCGTTGTACATCTGCTTCTCGAAGAGACGCTGGATCTGCTCGACGCAGCCTTCGTGCGTGCCCTTGGCCTTCATGATCTTGAAGAGCAGCGACACGTAGAGGGGGACCACGGGGATGGCCGAGCTGGCCTGGGTGACGACCGCCTTGTTGACGGACACGAAGGCGCGGCCGCGATGCAGCTTCATCAGGTCGTCGATCTTGCGCCCGGCGCGTTCGAGGTCCTCCTTGGCCTTGCCGATGGTGCCGTCCTTGTAGATGGGCCAGGTGACCTGCGGTCCGATGTAGGAGTAGGCGACGGTCTGGCAGCCTTCCTTGAGGACGCCGGCGCCGTCGAGGGCGTTCATCCAGAGCTCCCAGTCCTCGCCGCCCATGACCTTGACCGTCTGGGCGATGTCGTCGGCCGAAGCGGTCTCCAGGGTGACCTCGTTCACGACCTTCTTGTCGGTGTCGAGGTTCTTGGCGTGGAAGGGGGCGCCGGTCGGCTTGAGCACGGACTTGTAGGTCACGCCGTCGGGGGCGGTGCGGCGGGGGGAGGCGAGGGAGTAGACGACGAGGTCGACCTTGCCGCCGGGCATCTTGGACTTGATGGCTTCGATGACCTGCGCCTTGAGCTCGGCCGAGAAGGCGTCGCCGTTGATGGAGACGGCCTTGAGGCCGGCCTTCTTCGCCTCGGCGTGGAAACCGGCGGTGTTGTACCAACCGGGCGAACCGGGCTTGTCGCCTTCGCCGTTGCGTTCGAAGAACACGCCGAGCGTCGCGGCGCCGGAACCGAAGGCGGCGGAGATGCGAGAGGAGAGGCCGTAGCCCGTGGACGCGCCGATCACCAGGACCGACTTCGGGCCGCCTTGGATGGGCTTGCGGGACTTCACGTAGGCGATCTGCTCGCGCACCGCCGCGGCGCAACCGTCGGGGTGGGAGGTGATGCAGATGAACCCGCGGACGCGAGGCTTCAGGACTTGCTGGGACATTCCGACACCTTTGGCGGGGGAGGAGATGAGTTCAATCTGGAATTAGGAGCCGGCGCCGGGCGCGCCCGACCGTCAGGCCGCCTTTTGCCTCGCTTGTCCCTCCTTGTTGCCGACTCTCCCGCCCATGTTCAGCGCCAGACTTGCTTTCGCCGCGGAGACCAACGCCTTGAGTAAGGCGAAGGCGAAGCGCCTCGCGGCGGGCCAGCCGGTGCTCGACCTCTCCGACTCCAACCCGGCCAACGCGGGCTTCGCATGGTCCGCCGCCGACCTCGGTCCGCTCCTGCGGCGCGACGGCATCCAGCGGCAGGACCCGAACCCCTTGGGCATGGCTTCGGCCCGCACGGCGATCTCGGATTACTACTCCTCCCGCGGCGCCCGCGTGCCGGTCGACCAGTTGTTCCTGACCGCGAGCACGAGCGAGGCCTATTCCTGGGTCTTCAAGCTGCTCTGCAATCCCGGCGACGAAGTACTCGTGCCGGAGCCGGCCTACCCGTTGCTCGAAGTCATCGCCGCGCTCGAAGGCGTGACGCTGCGTCCGTATCAGCTCGTGCAGCTCGCGGGCGAATGGGTCATCGACGCGACGACCCTCGCCGTCAACCGCCAGACCCGCGCGGTGATCTGCGTCAACCCGGCCAACCCGACGGGCTCCTTCGTCGGGCGTCGCGACCGTGACGTCCTGCGCGGCTTCGCCCTGAAGCACGGCCTGGCGATCGTCTGCGACGAAGTCTTCCTGGACTATCCGGCCGAAGGCGCGGCCTCTCCGGGCACCTGGGCCGGCGAAGCGAACGTGATGACCTTCGTGCTCAGCGGGCTTTCGAAGGTCGCGCTGGCCCCGCAGCTCAAACTCGGCTGGATCGTCGTCGCGGGTCCGGCGGCGGCGACCCTCGAGGCCTGCCGTCGGCTCGAGCACATCGCCGACGCATTCCTCTCGGTGAACACCCCGGCCCAGCTCGCCTTGCCTGACCTGCTCCGGCGGGCCGAGCCGCTGCGGGCGCTCGTCCGCACCCGTGTCGCCCAAGGGGAGGCCACGCTGCGGGCCTGGGCTGTCGCCTCGGGGTCCGGTTGCGCGGTGTTACCGCGGCCCGCCGGTTGGACCGCCATCCTGACTTTGTCGCCGGGGGTGCATGAGGATCGCTTCCTGATGAACGCGCTCAGCGAAGGCGTCTGGGCTCACCCCGGTTATTTCTATGGCATGCCGACCGCGTTACCGAGCGTGGTTTTGAGCCTTTTGACCCCTCCGGACGCCCTTTCGGCGGGCCTGCAGGCGATGGAACGGGCTTTAAAGCGGACCTGACGGCTAATTACCGCTTGCCAACGGCCTCGGCACTCCTTTGCTCCGACTTTCCAAAAGGAGCCCGAACACCATGTCCCGTATCTGCAGCGTCACCGGCAAGCGCCCCGTCAAAGGCCGCCGAATCATTCACCGCGGTCAGTCCAAGAAGAGCGGCGGTATCGGCTTCCAGCTCGTGAAGCAGACCAAGCGCACGTTCAAGCCGAACGTCCAGCGCATCCGCGTCCTCCAGCCTAACGGCGCCGTCAAGCGCCAGTGGGTTTCGGTCAAGGCCCTCAAGGCCGGCCTCGTCACCAAGGCCTAAGCCCGGGTCTCGCGACCTTAGCAAAAACCCGCCGGTTCCGGCGGGTTTTTTGTGCCCGGATTACTTGGCGCCGAATTGCTGCCACAGCACCGTGCCCCAGACCGAAACGGCGATCACGATGGTCAGGAAGACCGCCGCGCTGCCCATATCCTTGGCCCTTTTGGCCAAAGGGTGTCTTTCCAATGAAATATGGTCCGTGTTGGCCTCGATGGCCGAGTTGATCAGCTCGACGATGAGGATCAGCTGGAGGCAGGAGAAGAGCAGGGCGCGTTCGGACAGGCTCACCGGGACGAACCAGGCGACGACCGACAGCGGGATGACCACCATCAGTTCCTGCTTGAAGGCTTCCTCGTGCTTGGCGGCGGCCTTGAGCCCGTCCCAAGTGTAGCGAAGCGCGTTGATGAGCCGAGACAGTCCCCCTTTGGACTTCATGGCCTGTCCGTATGGCTCTGGGTTGGTCATCGGAAGGGGCATAACCCCTCTCAAAACGTAGGGCAAAGGCATTTTTCGCCCCCCAAAAACACTTGCCAGAGGGGGGTGCTCCCCTAGGTTCAGTGGTTCCCTAGTCGGGAATCCCACCATGCGCGACGATTACCTCCAAGATGCCCGTAAAGTCATCCCTGATGCGAACATCCTCATCAACGTGATCTCCAAGCGCGTGAAGCAGCTCCGTAGCACGGCCGACTACTCCGTGCAGCCGCCCAAGTACAACCACACCCTGGGCGACGTGTTCGAAAAGCTTTCCCCCGAAGACATCGCCCTGCGCGAAGTCATCGAAGGTCGTATCACCTGGGAGTTCCGTCCCGAGGATCGTCTGCCTGCCTAAGGCGGCCTCCCGCTCCAGCCGGTCGGCCGGCGCGTAGCCCAATCGTCTCCTGATGGCCGCCCGCCGCGAACAGTCTCTGCCTGAGGTCAACAACCCGAAGGCGGGACGCGATTATTTCATCGGCCCGACCTACGAGGCCGGCATCGTCCTGCGCGGGACCGAGGTGAAGTCCCTCCGCGCCGGCCGGGCCAACATCGCCGACGCGTTCATCAAGATCAGCCCCAAGGGCGTCATGCTCTACCATGCGCACATCGCGGAGTATGATTTCGGGAATCTCAACAACCACGCATCCTACCGCACGCGCCAGCTGCTGCTGAAGCAGGCCGAGGTCGAGAAGATCGCCGCCGAGATCCAGTCCGGCGGCCATGCGATCGTGCCCCTGAAGATCTACTTCAAGCACGGCCTGGCGAAGTGCCTGCTGGCCGTGGGCAAGGGCAAGAAGATGCACGACAAGCGCCAGGACATCAAGGAACGCGAAGCCAAGCGCGAGATCTCGCGCGCGATGAGCCGCCGCAAGTGAAGCCGCCGCTCCACCTCGTCCTGCTCCGGCCGGAGATCCCGCCGAACACCGGCAACATCGGCCGCATGTGCGCGGTCACGGGCTGCGTGCTTCATCTCGTCCACCCGCTGGGCTTCAAGATCGACGACGCCAAGCTGCGTCGCGCGGGCATGGATTACTGGCACGAGCTCGATGTCCGCCACCATGCCGACTGGGAGGCTTTCCTCGCCTCCCCCGGGCGCCCCGAGCGCCTCTGGCTCTTCACGACCAAGACCACGCGCGGCCTCTGGGACGCCGAGTTCCGCGAGGGCGACGGGCTGGTCTTCGGCAGCGAGAGCTGCGGCGCCGCCCCGGAGGTCCACGCCTGGTTCGGCCCGGACCGCGAGGTGAAGATCCCCCACTTCAACGACAAGACGCGCTCGCTGAACCTCTCCACCGCCTGCGGCATCGCGACCTACGAGGCGTTGAGGCAGATCAAGCGCGGATGACTGAGTCGATGGCTGAATGGAGGACTGAGTTGAGGACTGAATGGAGGGCTGAATTGAAGATGCAGATTTTAGCTAGGGTCATTCGCTCGGGCCGACTAGGATGATTGCCGGTTCGAGCTCGTTCGCGAAGAGGGTTTAATTTCGGTATGGATGAGTCAGGTTCGGGACCCAGTCACCGTCGGTTGTCTGCCTGGGTGGAGGCGTGTGACCTGGCGGCAGCTGTCTACCTGATGTGCCGGAGTAATAGCGCGAAATTAGATGCAGGCCTTGTCGATCAACTCAGAAGAGCGGCGGTATCCGTACCGTCGAATATCGCCGAGGGAAACGCCAAGGGCAGCAATCGGGATGCGCTTAAGTTCCTGTACGTCGCCAGGGGCTCATTGGCGGAGCTGGAGACCCAGATGGTGATTTGCGCTAAGGTCGGCCTGCTGGCGGAATCGGATGTCCTTAGGATCGCCGAGCATTCTAACCGGGTGGGGCGCCAGCTCGGAGGGCTTATCCGCTACCGCAATTCCCGACCAGACTGACAATCCGACCACTTGATTCATCAATTCAGCCCTCCATTCAGTCCTCAATGCAGTGATCCATTCAGTCCTCGGCTTTTCCCTCCTCCCGCTTGCCTTCCTCCCCGCCCCCTTACTCTTCCTCCCATGTCCCGTCTCGACGACGTCCGCTCCCGCATCGCGCCGGCCCGCCGGCGTCTGCTCGCGCACCCGCTCTACGCGCGCATGGCCTCCCTGGACGACGTGCGCGTGTTCATGGGCTCCCACGTCTTCGCGGTCTGGGACTTCATGTCGCTGCTCAAGCGGCTGCAGCGCGACCTGACCTGCGTGACCGTCCCGTGGGTCCCGGTCGGCGACGCCGAGGTGCGCTTCCTGATCAACGAGATCGTCTGCGGCGAGGAGTCCGACGTGGATCCGCGCGGCGGGCGCATCGCCCATTTCGACCTGTATCTGCGGGCCATGCGCGAAGCCGGCGCCGACACTTCCGGCGTCGACAAGGCGCTCGCCTCCGTCCGCGCGGGCGGCACGACCGCCGCCGCGCTCGTCTCCGCCGGCGTGCCTGCCGGCGCCGCCGCCTTCTCGGGTGCGACCTTCGCCTTGGCGACCGGAGGCAAGGCGCATGAGGTCGCCGCGGCCTTCACCTTCGGACGCGAGGACCTCATCCCCGACATGTTCACGGAACTCGTCACGCGTCTCGGCCGCGAACACCCCGGCAAACTCGACACCTTCCGCTATTACCTGGAGCGGCATATCGAAGTCGACGGCGGCCACCATGGCGCGATCTCGCTCCGCATGGTCGAACTGCTCTGCGGCGACGACGACCGCAGCTGGGACGAAGCCGCGGCGGCAGCGGTCGCCGCCATCGAGGCGCGCCTCGCCCTCTGGGACGCGATCGTCGCGGGATTTCAGGACGACCGTTCCTGAGGCGCCGGGCTAACGGGTCCGCAGCAGGACGACGCCCAGGATGGCGACCGCCCCGCCCACCCAGAGACGCCACGAAGGCCGACGTCCTTCGAGGCCCCATTGCATGACCAGCACGATCAAAGGCGTGAGCGCGACGACGCTCAGCACCAAGGCGGCGTCGTTCCGGGTCAGCGCCCATTGGTAGCAGGCCACGCCCAAGGCCGGCCCGGAGACGCCGTTCATCAGCATCCACCATGGAGCGACGGCGAAGGCGTAGGGTCGACGCAGGCCGCCCAGCAGGCCGCCGGCGCGCGCATTCCAGAGGACGAAAAGGATGACGATGGGGATGCCTCCGAGCAGGCGCACGAAGCCTTGCGTGAAGCCGTCCGGGATCGCCTCGCCGGCGCGAGCGCAGGCGTCCACCGCCATCGGCGTGCCGACCGCGCCGCAGGCCTGGCCGAAGGCCGAGAGTACGCCGAGCCAGACGCCGGTCCGGCGGTCGGCGGCGTCGCCTTCCGCCGGCGCCCCGAGCGCGACGCCGACGCCGATCAGGATGACGAGCGCCGAGAGCATCTGCGGGCCGTTCGGCGAGAGTCCGAGGATCTCGTACTCGAGGAAGAGCGCGATCGGCGCGGCGAGGCACTGCGTCAGCAGCATCGTGAGCCCGACGCCGATGCGCGGCAGGGCGTGGAAGAGGGCGATGTCGCCGACGCCGAGGCCGAGCGCGCCGCCGAGCAGCAGCCAGCCCCAGCCGGCGCAGAAAGGGTGGCTGCCGCTGAGCAGCACGAAGCCGCCGACCAGCACGAAGGCCACCAGCAGCCGTCCGAGGTTGGCGAGGTCGGGGCCGTGATGCGCGGAACTGCGCCGGGCGCAGGTCACCGACCACGCATAGAAGAAGGCGGCTCCGAGGGCGTAATCCATCAGTCGAATTTCTCCAGCACGGCGACGCCGACGGCGTCGGCCCGCAGCCGCCCTTCGTCCGTCAGGCGGAAGCGGGAGCCGGCCAGTTCCATGTGGCCTTCCTCGACGAGGTCGGCGAAGAGTTCGCGCACGCGCGGCGGCAGCGGCGCCTCGAAACGTTCGGCCAGCGTGAAGGGGTCGACGCCTGCGTTCAGGCGGAGGCCGAAGATCAGCGCGTCGCAGAGGAGATCCCGGCCGCTCAGCGCCTTCGCCTGCTCGCGGACGGGCCGGCCGGCTTCGACGCCCCGGAGCCATTGCTCGAGGTTCGCCGGGTTCGTCCAGCGGACGTGGCCCCACTGGGACGAGGCCGAGGGGCCGTAGCCGATCCAGGAGCCCATCTCCCAGGTGATCAGGTTGTGCCGGCAGGCGTGGCCGGCCCGGGCGAAATTGGAGGTCTCATACTGGGCGTAACCTCGCGCCTCCAGCATCTCCCAGGTGCGCCGGTAAAGGAAGGCCTCCAGCTCGCGGTCGATCTTCACCTTGCCCTGCGACAACTTCACGAACATCGCGGTGTCCTCTTCGAACGTCAGGCAATAGGTCGACAGGTGGTCGGGTCCGAGCTCCATGGCGCGCTCGAGGTCGCCGGTCCAGCGACGTTCGTCCTGGCCGGGGATCGCGAAGATAAGGTCGAGGTTGCGTGAGGCGAAGCCCGCCGCCTCGATGAGCTCCCAGGCCTCCATGATCTGCTTGGGCGAATGACGCCGGCCCAGCGCGTCCAGCGTCGCGTCGTCGAAGCTCTGGACGCCCATCGAGACGCGCGTGACGCCGATCTCCTTCAGCGCCGCGAGCCTGTCCGCGCGCACCGACGAAGGGGCGAGCTCCACCGTCCATTCGCCCGGCTGGCCGGCCGCCCTGACCATCGCATGGCCGAGGCGCCGCAGGTCGTCGGCCGGGAGCAGTCCCGGCGTACCGCCGCCCCAGAAAGCGGTCTCGACGCGGCCGGGAGGATGGAGCTCCAGCTCGCGTTCGATGGCGGAGAGGTAGCGGTCGATCAACCCGCGCTTCGGCTGTTCCTGGTAGAACGAGCAGAAGTCGCAGGACGACGCGCAGAACGGGACGTGCAGATAGAGGGCCGTCGCGGACTGGACGGACGCGGGCATCACTCGAGGCCGAGCTGCTTGCGACCGGCTTCGGAGATCATGCGCGGATTCCAGACCGGGTCCCACACGATCTCGACTTCGGCGGACTCGACGCCGGGCAGGGCTTCCATCTTCGATTTGGCGTCGGCGGCGATGACCGGGCCCATGCCGCAGCCTTGGGCCGTCAGCGTCATCTTGGCGGCGACCTTCTGTCCGCCACGTTCGCCGGGCGAGAGTTCGAGGTGATAGATCAGGCCGAGGTCGACGATGTTGACCGGGATCTCCGGGTCGAAGCACCCCTTGAGCGCCTCCCAGAGCGCTTCCTGGTTCACCGGGCCGCTGATGACCGTCTCGTCCTTCCTGCCATACTGGCTGACGGCCTCCGGGCCGAGGGCTTCGATGTCCGCCGGCGCGATGCGGAAGAGCCCCATCGGGGTGCGGACGGTGACCGAGCCGCCGAGGGCCTGGGTGACGGTGACTTCCGTGCCTTTTTCCAGCACGACGACATCCCCGGCGGGAATGAGGGTCGCAGCACAATCCCGGACAAGCTGATAGGCGGAGGACATGCTTTGAAAACAGGCGGTTCGGACCAAAGACGCAAGCGTGGGGTGCGACATAGGGCCTTGAACGGTCGTCCGTCGGTCCGGCTGTCCGCGCGGCGCTTCTTCGCTTGCCGAGGGGGCGGAGGGGCTTACGGCTTGAGTCATGTCCGTCTGGTTCAATCCCGCCCGTGAAATCGATGCCTTGCTACGCAAAGCGGCGGCCGCCGTCCCCGGGCTGGAGGGCGATTTCAATCCCGAGCTGAAGCCGTCCGACCCTCGCCATGCGGACTTCCAGGCCAACGGCGTCCTCGCCGCCGCCAAGAAGGCCAAGGCCAACCCGCGCGCCCTCGCCACGGCCCTCGTGGAGGCCGTGCGCGCCCAGGGCGGGCTCGACGACAAGATCGTCCAGATGGAGGTCGCCGGTCCGGGCTTCATCAATTTCAAGCTCACGCCCGCCGCCCTCGGCGCCTGGCTCCGCGAGTACCGCGACGAATCCAAGTGGCGCGCTGGCGCGTCCCGCCTGATGGGCGGCCGCAAGGTCGTGATCGACTACCCGTCGCCGAACACCGCCAAGCAGATGCACGTCGGCCACCTGCGGCCGATCGTCATCGGCGAGGCCGTCGCCCGCCTGATCGAGTTCTGCGGCGCCGACCTTGTCCGCGACAACCACATCGGCGACTGGGGCACGAATTTCGGCATCCTCATCCTCGCGATCCGTCGCGCCGGCTTCCAGCTCGACGCGAAGAGCCCGACGGCGCTCGAGGACCTCGAGCGCCTTTACAAGGAGGGCAGCGCCGCCACCAAGGCCGACCCGGCCCTGATGGACGCCGCCCGCGCCGAGCTCGCCAAGCTGCAGTCCGGCGACCCCGCGAACACCGTCCTCTGGAAGGAGATCGTCGAGGTCTCCAACGCCGCCTGCCAGCGCATCTACGACCAGTTCGGCCTCAAGACCGACGTCATCCTCGGCGAATCCTTCTACCGCGACAAGGTCGACCAGGTCTACGCCGAGCTCGCAAAGCATAAGCTCGCCGAAGAAAGCGAAGGCGCGCTCGTGGTCTGGCATGACGAAGAGCCGCGGTTCTCGCGCGACGCCGAGACCAAGATGCCCTTCATCGTCCGCAAGAAGGACGGTTCCTCGAACTACGCCTCCACCGACCTCGCGACGCTGCTCTACCGCGCCGAGCACTTCAAGGCCGACGAGATCGTCTACGTCACCGACGGCCGTCAGCAGGACCACTTCCACCAGCTTTTCCTGACCGGCGCGAAATGGTTCAAGGCCTCGGACCGCAAGCTGCCGCGCCTCCGTCACGTCTGGTTCGGCACGATCCTCGGTGAGGACGGCAAGGCCATCAAGACCAAGTCCGGCGAGCCGGTCCGCCTGCAGGAGCTCATCGACCAGGCCGAGAAGCTCGCCTACGAAGCCGTCACTGGCAAGAACCCCGACCTCCCCGAGGCGGAGCGCAGGGCGATCGGCAAGGCCATCGGCGTCGCCGCCATGCGTTACGCCGACCTGTCGTCGAACCGCACGATGGATTACACCTTCTCGTGGGGCAAGCTGCTCGCCTTCGAAGGCAACACCGCCCCGTACCTCATGTACGCCGTGGTGCGCGTCCGTTCAATCTTCCGCAAGAGCGGCCTGGCCGTAGGGCAGGGCGAGGAAGGCGCTTCCGATCCGGAGACCCCGGCCGAAGTCGCGCTCGCCCGCAAGCTGCTGGCGTTCACCGCCGCGCTCGACCAGGCGCTCGAAGAGCTCCGTCCGCACCATCTCTGCACCTACCTGCACGAGCTGGCGGCCGCCTACGGCACCTTCTACGCCGCCGACAGCGTCATCGTGGACGACCCCGCCGTGAAGGCCCGCCGCCTCATGTTGTGCGCGCGCACCTGCGCGGTCATGGAGACCGGCCTGCGCCTGCTCGGCATCGAGCCCGTCGAGCGGATGTGACGGTCTTAGCTCGCTGTTCCCGGATCAAGAATGCGACATCAGCGAAGTTGCTAAACCTCCACCATGAAAACTCTCTTCGCCTTATTGATTGCGGGAATCATGGCTGTAGATGCAGGCGCAGCCATGACCATTGAAGAGTACCTGACTAGGTCGTCAGAACAAAAACTGTCAGTGTTACGCGGCAGGCCAGATCGGGCTTTGACCGATACATCACAGTTGCTCCGGCTCTACAGTGCCAGCCTCAACGATAGATCGATTGATGTTCAAAGAGCTGCGGCGCAAGCAAGCGTGTTCCTGGTCATGGGCTTACAAGAAGCGAAGCCGGCGGGCAACGCGCCCGCATTCCCAGGGCAGGACTCAGCCGACTTGCAGCGGGCCTTGATTAAACTGTTGAATCACGAAGACAAAGCCATTCGTGCGGCCTCAGTCACGGCCTTGGCCTATTCCTCATCTCCTAGGCCCGAACTCGAGAGGCTGCTTATATCGACGATCAAAGCCGAGAAGGACGACGAGATCGCGGGCGGGATGATTGAAGCAGTGGCGCAA